>TARA_R110000824_G_scaffold185898_2_pt1 | contig 20895 bp, 24 predicted proteins | sample TARA_R110000824 | Tara Oceans TARA_R110000824 (sample SAMEA4397747) | marine metagenome | biome: Polar Biome; feature: [MES] marine water layer (ENVO:01000295) within the mesopelagic zone...; material: water (ENVO:00002006), including particulate matter (ENVO:01000060) such...
CTCTGGCTCTGGCTCGGTTAATGGACACATGCAACACACACTATTTCTAACATCGTCTGATAGATGGACTGACTGAACTGGCGATTCACTATCTGTAGAAAACATGTGTACTGAAGCGGGGGATGTTCCTACGATTACATAGTCTTTTGTTAACACCATGCCCCTTGTGTAACCAACTCTTGCGTGGTCGCTATGACTAAAGTTGGTGATTTGATTTGGGTGGGCTGGGGTTTTCCAAGTCTTTACAAGTTTGCCTTCTTCTTGATAACAGGTTTCGCTCTCTATAGATCTGTTGAAAACTATTCCATCTCTCCAAGGTTGAGCGTTGTGGGTGTCTGGGTGTACTAGGCTTTGCTGTATGCACTGGTTGGTGTTTAAGTTCAGAGCATAGATATTTTCAGTTGTTGATCCGGCATAGAACATCCAGTCATTGTAAACGGACACGCTATCTAAATGCATGGTGTCTGATTCTTCCACCATACTCCATTTAGCCATCTCGGGGTCGTTTTCGTCTACCATTATTTGTCCCCGTTCGTCAAACTCAGGCACTTGAGGTGCTTCTGGGTCTATGAGTACCACCGGCCCATTCAAGATGTGCTGCGCTCCAAGACCCCAGACCTTCTCTTTCAAATTAAAAACAAGAATAGAATCGTAAACGTTGGCTATACAAAAAAGCAAATCGTTAGATAGGAATGTTTCGTGTGTTCCTACAAGCATGTTGGTTCTGTATTGTCGAACCAGTTCGTAATTTTTGTCAAAAACAAACAATGCTCTAGAGCCAGCGGCGTATAGCTCTCCTTCATAGAATTGCAGTCCTCTCAGGCCGCGATCACCGCCGCCGGAATCCCAACTGATATGAGGGTAGTTCCAATCTAACACCTGCTCAGATGTACCCTTTTCCATGTCTACGATATATAGACCACCGTGGCAATCACCCTTGTTTGTTGCTCTTACTACAGAAGAGACTAGAATTTTTGGAAGGTTACTCATCGCTAAATATTATCCCTCTAGTTCTTAGAGCTTTGATATCGTTTGCCTTGCAGTATTCTAATAATGGGTCTACATAATCTGTGTAGAGCTTAGAAGGCGAGACTCCATTATTTATTAGAGATGTATGTAAATCGTCGTGGTCTATCATGATGATTTTTTCAGTTTTTACACCAGACATTATCTCATCAATATTTTCTACCCCAGCTATACTTTCAATTTTAGGAACAAGGATTGGCCTAACTCCAAATATCTGGTAGTTTTCTAACTGGGAAGATTTCTCTACGTTAGAGATTCCCAAGTATCTCACATTGGGCCACGCAATAAAAATAGAGTATAGTTTCTCCAAGCTGTATTTATTACTAGGGGGCTTTGTTCTGCCAGATGGGATATCAATAAAAAAGTCATTAGTGTGGCTGTTAAGATTTTCTATTAGATCGTCAAGAGAAAATGTCCACGCAAGATTTACCCTTATCACATAGTGATCGGGTATTGGCATATAATTTCTTAGGTTGTTTGAAAGCAGTATCATCTATTTATATCTCTTATTTCTCCTGTTTCTCCACTTCGAACCATAACAACTAACGAGTCGTAAAAATGCATTGACTCCAAGCTATCATTAATTCCATCAACTGGTTCAACTACTGGCGCATTAGCATAAGGGTCTTCTGATTCCGTGAGTGCAAAGTAATCAGTGTAGTCTGCGCTCCACATAGTCGCTCTGGTCGTGTGGATCGCGTGCAGGTTGTCTATTAAAGCTTTAACCAAATCTATTGTTGTGACCGGATAATTTTGGTCTTGAGGCAGTTGAAAGCCCCCTAGTTCTGTCTGAACACGCATGTTGGGACCATGAATGCTTCCGCCGAAGTGTGGCCAATACGAGGTGTGGGTGTCCTCTATTACATAGACCCCTTCAGGCTTCATTGAATTCCACAGGAGCAAGAAGGAGTTAATCTGTTGATACATCTGATGACCACCATCATCAATGATAATATCAAACTTACCACCGGTTTCTTGTAGGAAGCCGTTGACAAAATCAGCGTCTCCTTGGTCTCCAATGTGAACTTCAATCCCTTCGGCTTCAAATTCTTTACATTCTGGACGAATATCCATGGCAAAGATTTCTGCGTTTGGAAAATAGTCCCTCCACATCTGCAAGCATCCGCCTTGTCCAATCCCTATCAACAAGAACCTAATTTTGTCTTGTCTGATAGCTTCAAAGAATTGGTCGTATACTTCGCAATAATGAGCTACATGCGGTTCAAGCATCGTCTGTTTTGGTGCGTCCAGAGCTATTTCCTTCAGAGTCCTCATTTGCTTTTTCCTCGTGTATGTAAATTGTAGGTTCGTTTTTGTGATACCCTATATGTGGTAAAGGGTAAATATTTTCTATAACTCTTCTGACCCCACTAGCATCCGTCATTGTACTGCGCTCTTTATAGTCCTATAAATTTCGTTCTCCATTTCCAAACGATCATCATGTCCAGTAGACACATATCCGTACAGCGTATGTAGTGCTAACCCATTCCTGATAAATCCAAACCGAAGATCCTTTGCTCTCCTGTAAGTATTCATAGGAATCTCGTCATAAGGTAGAAATTCGCTAAATTCGTTTATGTCATTATACACGTCCGTTCGCATCATACAGGCGTCATTACACAGATAAGGTCTATGCGTTTTGTCAATACTATACTCTCTCGGTTTCAAAAACTCCGGTAGATTATTCACCACCGCGTCGGCTAGCTGTCTTTGGGATTCAAAATCTACTCTAACAGGATGGATGCCTTTTAGAACCGTGTTCAGATTGTTGACTGATTTCCAGTAATCTTCCGGGTTCCATTCCGAGGCATTAATAGTGTGTTCGTTTAGTTGTTCAAATTCTGAATCTTCAATCTGCCAAGTGTGTCCAGCGGTTTTTTGCATGTCTTGTCTTAGAAAAATAGAATGCAACTCATTCTTCTTTTCCTCTGAGCAAAAATCTTCGATGAACATGTCGCAAGTAGGAACACCTATGTTAACAACCGGGGTGAGCAACAGAAGGTCTGGATCTGTATACAGAAGCTCCCTGTTCTCAATCATGTAATCCCAAACGTGATTACTCATGATGATATCTTCATCAAACTTTATTGTATACTTGCAGTCTTCCTCCAGCATGGCCCACATCTTGGACTTATAGTTGTTGGTCGGCCTTCTACCACTGAAGTACATCTTCTTATACGGAACATCCGTTTCTAGACCACTAAGATCTAAATTGTCTGTCATCATAAAATTAATACTGAGAAGTTTTCTGTTCTCTGGCTTAATCTTATTGATAAAGTGGATAAACAGATCTATAAAATTTCTTCTATGTTGAAGAAAAGTTATGCTGATTTCAGACATGTGATCCCCACTTTTGTATATAATCAGAGCATATGCCATAGCAGTCAGAAGTAGACTCTAGAGGAGCCAGTTCCGGTTTCATGCAAATGGTTCTTCCTGTTATTCCGTATCCGGGGTAGCTAATGATAAAACCGCGACTGGTCACCGTGTAATGGTCTTCTTGATGCCAGAAACAATGAATGTTGGTGTGGACTAACATCTTATCTAGGGCGGTTAAATTTTTCGCGTGACAAAGAAGTTTGGAATTCATGAGAAAGTCGAGATCAATCTCAAACTTCGGCTCGTCGTGGCCTAGTAGCCAAACCCCGTTTAAATTCCATACGTCAATCTCAACATCGTACCCCACATTAAGCGCGCTCTTAATGTAAGATGGACTGTTCTCTTTTCCGGTGTCTGCCCCAATAAGATTTCCGCGATGTGATATCAGTTTCATGTTATTTCTTTACAAAAATGTCTAGATCTTCCGGGGTTCCCAACCCCCACATTTTTTCTATTGGGAAAATTCGTATTTTCTTTTTATCTTGTATAGCCTCGTTGAACACGGGGCATACATAGAATTCGTTATTCACACGTCTGTTAGCAGTGATCATTTGCTCAGCGTACTTTACATAGTCGCTGCCCTTGGCCCAGTAATAGATACCAACAGTAGCGTTATTAGATATAGGCTTCTTTTCCGCTACCTCTGTGACAAAACCAGTGTCGTCTACCTTCGCAAAGCTCCACTTAGGATGAACCGAATCAAAGGTCAGGATTCCTCCATCAACTCCGTCCGCTTGCATGGCGTACAAAAATTCGTTGCTGTCCCAATCGACATACTGGTCAGAGTTGGCTGTCAGAAGAGGCTCATTATTGTCAATAAACTCTTTTGCGAGCAATGTCGTGCAAGCTGCCCCTTCTGTCATACCATCCACCTGTACAATTTTGCAACTAGGAGATATTAGGTGTAACAAATGTTTCAGGTTGTACTTTTCGTAGTGTTCTTTCTGGACTATAAAAATATGTTCAGCGTCCACATTGATATTTTCAACGACAAGCTGAATCATAGGCTTTCCGTCAACCTCAATCAGAGGCTTGGGAAATGTGTATCCAGCTTTTTCAAATCTTGAACCAGCCCCAGCCATTGGAATTAGAACTTTCATCTTCCCACCCTGCCATTTAGGTTTTAGAAACTTTGCTTCATTCTTTTTGTTTGCGTCTTTGATGGCTTGTGTTACGTTCTGATAAGTTACGTCTTCTAAGCCTTTGACACCCATAACATGTGCGCCAGATTCATGGGCTGCTTTTCTGCCAATATGGGAGTCTTCTACTATTAAAGTCTCCTTGGGATTAACACCGGCTTTTATCATACAACGCAGGTATATCTCAGCGTGAGGCTTGGGGTTGTCTACATCCTCGTTAGAAAAATATTCATCAATATGCTCTATGTATCCTGCGTGAAATAGCATTAACTTTACGCTACTTCTTATAGAGTTGGATGCGCAGTATACTTTAAGACCCCTGTCTTTTAGATATGACAAAGTGTTGTTAATATCTGAATGGTCTTCTGGCTTTACTGTGTCTTTGATAACATCAGCCGTACACTCCTGCTTCCTTTCCCACACCTCTTTGTGAGCCTGTTCGGGAAGCCCCTTTTCTTTTGTAAGTATTTCAAGCTTTTTCTGTGTTGGCAAGCCATCGTATGTGGAGAGATGCTCGTCTCTGGCTACAATATATTGTTCGTCAATTGATATCAAGGCTCTATTTAGGGCGTGATAGTGTATATCTCTGGCCTCTACTAGAACTCCGTCTAAATCAAAAATAACTAGTTTAATCATGCCAGATCTCTCGTCACGTACCGTTGGCTCATTATCTGATAATCAAAAACAGGAAGAATGGGATCTTTGTAGTGGTCCAGCTTCACAGCAGAGTGAGTGTTCATAACGTACTTATATTTTTCTCTAACCCTGTCTGACCATTCCACGTCTTCGCCTTGACCCCAAACGATATTCTCGTCTAGCGGTTCTTCTTCCATAACTTTCTTTTTAGCCACCCAGTATCCGCCAGAAATGTACATATGCTGGGTATCTTTGTAGTCATACGACGGAAAGAATGACCGACCGTTTCTTATTTTTCCCTCCGGTGGACACCAAGGCTCTCGCTGTACCCATCCGGGCTTTACTTTAGGGTCGTCTAATACTATCCAATCCCTATACCTTGTGCCATCCCCATTTAACACCACGTTCATAGCGATGTCCCAGTCATCTCCAAATTTTAGCCACCCCTTGTAGAACCCCTTGACCGGAACGATGTAGTCGTGGGTGTAAACTACAATATCGTGCTTGGCTTCTTCTGTAATTATATTTTTTTTGCGAGTGATCCAACCCTTCTTAACAGTTTCATCAAATTTTATTACGCGGGTGTTTTTTCTCTCCCATGCAAAATCGCCAACCACAACGATTTCATACTCAGGTATTTTTTCATTTTCAATAGCGTCAATGATATTGTTAACCTTGTTAAGGTTGTCTTTACCGTCGTGGCCACTATATGTGACTATACCAAATGTAAAATTCAAACTACTACACCTAGGTCTGGTTTAAGTTGGGTGTATACATCCAAGCATTTTTCTGCTTCTTCTGACATGCCGAATTCTTCAAACATCTTGGCCACCCTGTGGAAGTAGGTGTGGTTTTTCATCACCGTTTGATACCCCCTTTTCATATAGGGGATTCTTTCGTCAGGGTATTCTACAAAGTGATTTACAAGCTCATGAAATTCTTCTGGTGTTTTCGCAAAGACAACCTCGTCGTTTGTGAAGACTTCCTTGGCCATTGACTCGACATAGTCTGAAATACAGAAGCCTTCGTTGGCTAGTATTTTAAAAGTTCTTTCGTTGACATCAAACCCAAAGTCTGTTGCGTGTGGTTCGCTAATATTTGGACAGATCGTTGACGATTTCAGAAGGTGTTTAATTTCTTCGTCTGGAATCCAACCCATGTAATGGCATCCGGGCCAGCCTTGGTTTCCAAAGAACTTGACATTGTATTTGCCCACGGGGTGCGCTAAGGGCATTAGATACTTGTCCATATTCTGAGCTTTGTATGACCAATATCCACCGACAAAGGACACATCGCACTTATATTCTGGCTTTTTCTTTCCGCCAGTATACATAAAAAGATCCGCCCCGTTCATTATTGACACGGTCCTACACCCAGCCTCTGTCCATCCGTTGTGAGTAGAGGCAACGCACGATTCTGGATAGTAGATATGTAGAAAGTCTGGTTTCCCAGTTTGCTCTTGAAGCTCCTGCACCAACTTTTTCTCGTCTTCGTTGGCAAACAAAACACCGTATTTTTCTGGGTCTATTTCTTTCTGCATGTCACCCCAGTCGGAAGCCTTCATCATGACTTTGAGGTGTGGGCGTTCTTTTATGCATTTGAAAAGAGCGTCGTTGAGATTGTAGGTCTGTCCGAAAAACATGTCTGGTTCAAATTCATCAAAAGCGTCAAACGCATTCTTTTGATGGATGTCCCAAAGTTGGACGCTGTGTCCCAGAGCAGAAAGCACCCTAGCCCAACCGGTTCTTATGAAGAAGTGGGCGTGTGGTCCGTCGCTTGATATCATTATCTTCATAGAGACTTTCCCCAGTTTGGGAGATCTTTGAGAGAATCCACCTCTAGTATTTGCATGCCTTTCGGTTCTCTAGCCCGTATAGAACCCTTCTCGTCTATTACCATATTTAATATCTCAAACATATACATCTTATTTTTGTCTCTTTGAGAGCAGAGTCTTCTGAATGTTTCAAGTTCGTGTCCTGTTAGATATATTATTTGCGCCCATTTGCTAGTAAGACCGTATGAAAAGTTCGTTACCTTGTCTTCAAAAATGTTAACGCCTATCTCGTTTTTTCCAAACCTGTCTTGAGTATCAACAATGGCGCAGGAGCCTCCATCGGTTATATTGTGTAAAGTGTAGACGTTAAAAATTAGATCTCCATGAATAATCAATACGTTGTTGTGTATAGCGTTGTTTATTGCAAGTCTAAGGCTCTCTACAATGTTTGTCTCTTCATATAATTGGTTTTCAACTATTCTTACATACGGGGGTAGCGTTTCGATAATCTTGTCAGCTTCAAACCCAACTATAACAATTATCTCTGAGTGGGGGAAAACCTTTTTTACATTTCCAAGCGTTCTGTCAAGAATAGTTCTGTTTCTTGATGTAGGAAATAGGCATTTGGGACCATACGATTTCATCCTGTGGCCCATCCCGGCAACAGGTATGATTACGCTCAGTTTTTCATGCTCGGCGGTTCCAGATGGAAACTTTTTAGCAGGAACTGTAAATCTAGAACTATTTTTGGCCATTCGCTCTGTTTTGAACTTTTGTCATGATGTAGTGCCAGTTTTTACTAAATACTTCAGGATTGACATTAGTAGTCTGATTTAATCCAGTAATGTTGGCGACAGCAAGTGATTCTGGGATGTGTACTATCATAAACTGCTCACTAATTCTTATCCAAAGGTCGTAGTCTTCTGCGCATCCAATGAATTCTTCTCCACCCGGACCATGAAGGTCTGGATCGTAGAACCCTCTTTCTTCTTTTACCATCGAGAAGGCTCGCTTGCTGATAAGCGCGTTGCTATGAACAATACACTCATTCATCAAGACGTTTCTATTGTAGGGCTGTTTGAACTCTCTTACGATTTTTCCACTGTTGTGATCGTGAATTTCATAGTCTGCGTACACTACGCCGATTCTAGTTGGGTCTTCTATCATTTTCCTAACCATCTTTGAGACTTTGTTAGGATAGTATTCGTCGTCTGCGTCTAAAATAGCGAAAGCGTTGGTTTCTTCCCATGTGTAATTGATGGCTGTATTTCTAGCGACACTAGCTCCACCGTTCGGCCTTTTGATAGCTATAACGCTAACCTCATAGCCATCGGGACGGACTACAACCTTTTCTGCTATCTCTAGATCGTCCTTTTTTGTCGTGTCTGTGCCTACGATATTTTGAATCTTTTCCCAAGAATCGTCAGTCGAGCCATCATCGACAACACAAATTTGCAGCGGACCCGGATAATCTTGATTCAGGGCGCTGCCTATGGCCGTTTCTATATATTGTCCATAGTTATAGTTAGCAATAACAATAGTTATTAATGGACGAATTAAGATACCCTTGTCTGGATCATTATCGTCAATGGTAGTGTAGCCCAATTGTTGAAGATTATCCATATACTTCGTCCCAATCTTTGATAAAAGAAGTCCTGTTCGTTTCTTCTGCAAAGATCTCTACCTTCTCTTCCAAGGAAACGGTTCTGTTCCCCATTAGAAACTTATGAACTACACATTGTATGGTTAAGCCATTGATATCACCATCTCTAGACCTGACCATGCTTACTTGATCCAGCTTGTTATTGATGGAGTCATTCAGCTTTGTTGTGAAATCTGAAGAGATTTTTTCTCCAGATTTAAAAACGACGTAGTAACCATTTACAGATTGTCCGAAAGCCTCGTCTATCATTTCGAGATGCGTGGCTTCTTCGCCAAGCATTGTGACTACATTGAAAGGGATGCTTCGTTCTATATTTGGGTAGTCAAAGTGTTCATGACACACATGCCTGATGTTGAATGGATTTTCTTCTTTAGTAGACACAACCAGAGTAACGTATTTTGGAACAAGCTTCTGCGCCTGTATATCTTTAAACGTGGATCTTATACTGTCTAGAGACTTTCCGTGTTCGTGAAGTATGATAAACCCACAAGAAATCATCGCCTCTTTATTTACTTTGGATTTTAGATTTCCGTTCTCTACATCTTTAGCCCAGTCTTTGTCTCTATAGAATTGACACAGTCTTTCGATGATAAAAAACTCCTCAGAATCGTCGTACCCCTCCACAACCTTTATTCCAGAGTCTCGAAATGTTTCCAATTTATCTATATCGCATCCTACTTGCGTGATGCCTACCTTGTTGGCAAACACACATCCTTTGCAGGACATGATTACCTTTTCTCGGTCGCCTGTCATGGTCTCTGTGCCTCCACCGACATTTGGAAGTGCGAATGTCTTTTCTTCAGAATCTTTAAGCCAAGACCCTCTAGCAATTCCGCGAGTTCTTTTATGCTTAGGTGGCTGGCCTTGAAATCCCATCCGCTCTTCTGTTCGCCGTGAACTATTTTATTGAATTCTGTAAGGTCTAGTGCCTTCTTGTTAAACATCATACCTACAAGAGCTATGTCTGTTCCTCCAACCACGATTTTTCCACCGTGTCTCAATTTTTGAACCCAATTGTGCATAGCTTTTCCAGCCATATCTAGTGGCAAAAAGTCTATGACATCTAACGCCAAGATCTCTGTCGCTTCAGAGTCGTTGACATAGCCATCTAGATTTGTCACGTCTCCAGTATGAACCCCTTCTACATCAAATGTATGAGGGTCAACATTAAGATAGCCAGATAGAGGGTGTCCTTGACCCCACATGAGATTAACTTTCATCCTGTTCTCCTGATTGCTCCCACAGCGTTAAAGGGACTGGTTTTGCCTCTTACCCAAGATCGTCTACCAGTTTCCTCAAAATGTCTAATTTGTTTCTTGACAGGTATATCCATCAGTTCGAAGTCGTCGTTGTTTTGTAATATGTATGCTACAGCTTCGTCCAGCATGAAGTCTTCATCTTCTCTCTGGAAAAACTGATCGTAATCATACTCTTTATTAATCCTTGATTCAAAACTTGGAGATATATCGTGAAAGGCAATGATAGCGTCTTTTGTCAGCCATGGCTTTACGGTTTCAAAATCTTTCACCACTTGCTTGAAAGAGTGAAAGCCGTCTATAAAGACAAAGCTCAGAGGGTCTCCATTATAATACGAAGATAAGTCGTTGCTATCACACTCTATTTTCTTGGAAAGATCAGCAAACTCTCCCTTGTTGTACACATTGTTGTCAAACATTCCGTAGGCATTAAAATCCATATCTACAGAATAGACGCTGGGTTCATTCCCAACCAACCTCCTAGCCAAACACAGAAGCACCGCCGACCCACCGCAAAAAGATCCTATCTCCATCCAATTTGGTTTGGGGTCAGAGTTCAGGGCTAGCCATAATATGCACTCTTGTTCGTTTGGCCATAGCCCTATTGCGTTTGGCATCCAGTGTGAGATTATATTAAAGGCTCTAAACTTATACAACAAAGAATAGATTTTATCTTCATGCATAATCCGCCACACCCCTAAATATTTCATCCCACTCGGAGACAAATCTGTCCATATTGAACATTCTCTCAATGGTCTTTCTAGCCTGCTGTCCCATCTTGTCGGCAAGCTCCGGGTCATTTAAAAGATCAACTGTATATTGCCTTAGTTCGTCTTCGTCATTAGAGAGAAAACCGTTCACTCCGTTTTCTATTACTTCGGGGATCAGACAGGTGGCGGTGGATACAACTGCACACCCGCATGACATAGCCTCAAGCAAAGAGCAAGGAATGGGAGAGTGTGTTGACGTGTTGAGAAACACTTGCGATTCGCAGTAAGAGTCTCTCAAGGCTTCAAGAGATTCTGATGGCTTAGACAAACCCGGAGTGTCACCTATGACGTGGGTGGGTAGATTCTGAGTCACCCTGTCCCAAATACTAAAACCACAACACCAGTCTCTGTTAATCCAGTCGTTTACTACAGACAAGGCTTGTTGTTTTCTTTCTGTTTGCGACGGCTTCCAGAAGTCTGTATCCATACCATGATATATTACGCTTCCGTTGGGTTTGTTCCAGACCTCTTTGTTGTATTCAGAAATAAACACATCGACATCTGCGTCTAGACTGGTAAAGTAGTTGAACTCGTCTTGAGTCCAGTCTGTGGGTGGCAGGAGATGCCACAGGTTCACTAAAGGCAGCCTGTGCATCTGGGCGAACTGATTGGCCAAAGGATAATGAGCCATCACGTTCTGACAAAGAACAACATCTATATCTAGATGGAGCGGGATCTGGTTGATTTCAAGTCTTCCGTCTAGTATGTGATAATTTTCTGGAATAGGAGCGTATTGGGTGTTCCAGTCTCTTATTCCGTCTCCAGTCATGGCATAAAAATTATGGTTGGTTTTACACAAATTCGGTTCATATCTTTCGTGTGTTACAAAAGTTAATATATTCAACGGCTCGTCTGGAGATCTTGTGGCCGCTCTTGTAATAGAAGAGACTGGATTAACTGCCATTCTCTAGCTCCTCTTTGATCATTTGGCCGACCTTTTCATAAGAGTATTCTTGCACTCTTTCAAGCCCCTTGGCCTGTAAGGCTGAATACGCCGTGCCGTCGTTTTTCCACAGTTCGTACAACTCTCTCATCTGCTTTCGAAGAGCGTTAACACTTATGTTCCACCAATTTTCTCGGCCAACATATATATCTGAGAATGTATCCGTCATTCCAAACACAGGCTCTTCAGTACACTCAACTAAAAATCCCGCGTCTTTTAAAAAGTCTGCCGGGCCACCAACATTTGAACAAATTGGCGTGCTGCCAAGTCCCATGGCGTCAAAGGCGGGTATACACCAAGCCTCCCCAAAGCTAGGCATAACAAAGCAGTGACAAGAGGAATGTAGGCTATACAGTTCCTCTTCAGAGATATGTTCGGTAATCAATAACTCATAGTTGTATTTATCTAAGGACGGATACAACTTCAAATTGTTTTTTACTGTGTTGCATATGTTCTTGAGGTTTTCCAAGGTTTCGTCTGGTGACTCGCCATATTTGGTGGTCTTGATCACAAGAGCCGTTTGTTCGTGTGTGTCAAACTCTAAATGATAAGCCTTGAGGAGAGCTACAAGATTTTTTCTTCTAGTGCTATCCCCAATAAAGTAGAAGCAGAATTTTTCTTGTAGTTCTGGTATATCTAACTTTGGTCTGGGGACCATGTATTTATTTGTGTCTGACGCACACGGGATGACTTTGATAGGTATGTCAACCCCGCTTGTCTTTGAGGTTTGCACCATCTGTTCGCAACAAACCCAAGCCTCGTCCATCAAATTGATTTTGTTAGCCCATGTTGATTCGGTAAACCTGTCGGTTTCTGTAAAGTATAAAGCTATATTTTTGTCGAACAGGCCGTTGTAGTCCATGTGGTGTGGTAAGAGATTTTGTATACAAATATCGCTACCATGAAGACTCTTCTGTTCTAATTCCATCAATCGGGGATGGATGCGCTTGTTGTTGTCGTTCAGCCTCAGAGGTCTACACACCACGTCTATCCCAGCGGCATCCATCGCTAGAATGTAATCGCCAGCCGCCTTTGCCCAGCCAGTACCATCTCTGTAGTAGCCTATAAATAATGCTTTCATTCTTCTATCTACCTAAAGTCAAAAAAAGCTATGCACTGTTCGCCTTCTTCTGTAAACCGCATACTGCAAGCTTTATTAAAAAATCTAAGAAGTTGATCAGGCGATAGATCTTTAATGATGTAGCTACCTTCAGTATACTTTTTCTCAAAACTTGTGACGTGTAAATCTCCAGTTTTGGAGTGAGAAGCTCTTGCAGAAGCAAGGTTGCCGCTGAAAGAATCCCATTCTACAGAAACTGTCACTTCATTATCAAACGTTATTTCAAATCCGGTCTTGTTTTTAAATACTGGAAACATTACTGGGCATCCATGGTGGTCTAGGAACTTGAATCTGACCCGTTCTTCTTTGTTCCCAATAGTTATTCTTTGCACACATCAAAGATAGTTGATTGTATGCTTCTTGAACATCAAACTTTTGGAACGAAGGCTTGTTATATGCATAGCAATCTTCGTTAAAGTATAGGCTGCCAGTACCCTCTATGAAGACTCCATAGTTTAGGTCTCTGGTTAACCTAGCTTCCATGTAACTGTTTAATTTAGAGGGATCACCAAGGACATTGACTATCATCCACTTAGCAATTTCTTTATTCGTCAAGTCATTCGGGACTTCTGTAGCGGGGTTGTGTAGTCTAGGAGGAGACTCCCACACCCCCTCTCTTATGGGGAGTTGGTCGAAGCATTTCTCCCAGATCTTTGCAGTTTTATCGTAAGAGTAGTTCTTTTCAAACCCCTGCCTAGACTTTTTGCCAAGCTCGTGTCTTTTTTCTTCGCTGAGTTTAAAGAACTCAACCAGTTTCTCAACGGTAAAATCGTTATCTGGAATAGCTCTATAACACCCGGTTTCAAGTTCTAGATATTTAGTCTTTAGCTTGAGAGGTGTGCCGTTTATCTTTCTTACCGCGCTGCTCATGGCAGAATAGTCCACGGACATGACTGGCACTCCACAGGCTGCGGCCTCGACTTGTGGAAGACCAAATCCTTCGCTGTTGGCGTATTGTATATACAGGTCAAAGGTGTTCATAACGTCGGAGAGATATTTTGTAGAAACACCTCTGCTAACATTGGATAGCCCACATTTGTGACCGTCGCATCTTGAGCAGCTTGTGATTGAGTCCACAAAGAACGATGGGAATGCCCAGCCACAGTCTTCACACACGTAAGTAAATAACAGCCTGCTAGCCAAGCCGTATTGCTTTATTAACTTTGGAAGATCCCACCCAACGTCCGGGTAGCTTGTGTGACAATATAGAAAGATGTTCGGGTCGTCGGTGACATCTAGGAACTTCCTAAAGGTGTCAAATAGATCTGGGAACAATTTTCTGCGCTGGTTACGCATAACCGTTCCAATGATCTTGGTCTCTGGCTTTAGGCCAAGACGGGCTTTGTGTTCGTTTTTATCTTCTACTGGAACGTATACTGAATCTGCGGACGGAGGCGCGCTACCCAGACACTTGATAGACCCACCGCTTTCATCTCGGAGTGTCTTCACAGCAAAGTCTGAATATGTGAACACTGCGTCTGCGCTTGCGTATGTCGCCAGCCATTGTTCGTTTTGCCCTTCTGCATCAACAGTTGGCATAATAACCCAGTGGAACAAATCTCTAAACGGAGATCTTTCTTCAAACTCCAGCATCCAGAAGTCTCTGATATCTACTACAATATCAGGCTTAAAATCTAGACACACATCTTCAAAGCGCCACTCTCCAAACTGATTCGTAGGAATCGAGTTGTATTCATGACTCGCTTCTGGGTTATTTGGGAGAGGGGAGTTTGGGTATGTTGGCCAAGGTATGTCGTTCAGTCTCTCTTCTGCCGGATGAGCGTATACAGAGAGTTCAGCTATGTCGTATTTACCGGAATCTTTCCACCTCTTCATGACCTCTCGGCCATAGGTTGCGTATCCGGTATTTAGAAACGAAGCCTCGTTGCATAAGAGGATTCTTTTTTTTCTATTCGGCATTGGCTCTTTGTAACAAAGTTATGACTTTTTTAAGAATATTCTTTACCCTACCCTTTGAACAGCAAATTGTATCTGCAATCTCTTTATGTGTATAGTTTTCAAACTTCATTCGTAACACTAGCTTTTCTTTTTCTGTGAGTCCGTCTGGTAGGTATTCCCATATTTCCTCTGGGGGTATATACCAGTCGTCTGTTCTATTTATTATGCTGTTTGTGCGTATGTCTAAAGGTATATTCTTAGATTTATTTTTTCTTGTGTATCTAAAAATTTCATTTCTGATGCATACAGTAGCAAAAGTTGAGAATTTGCTTTTTTCTGGATCGTAATTTCTGATAGCTTTTAACAGACCTATCAATCCAATTTGTATGTGGTCTTCTATAGAGCTTCTGTTGTTAGAAAAACGAAGAGCCTGAGAAACAACCAATCCATAATGAGTATGGACTAGCTCTTCCTCAAGCTCTTTGGTCTCTTTAGAAGCTTTATTCAGATTTTTAGAATGGGGCATCGCTTTCCGAAACAGCTACCTTTTCCTTAGTTTCTTCCTTGGCTTCTTGCTTATCGTTGTTGTAGTTAAACAACTTAAACTTGTTCACCCGGAACTTGATTTTTGAACGTCGGTTGCCCTCCTTGTCAGTCCACTTGTCCTGACGAGCGGAGGCTAATACTGCAATCTCGTCGCCCTTACGACAATACTTTCCAATTGTCGTGGCCCCTGTGTCCCAAGCCTCAAAATCTAGATAGTTGACGTTCTTGTTCTTTTCGCCATCTCTAGATTTACGATACTCATTGATGGCCAGAGTAAACCTAACAACACTTGTGTCGTTTACATCGTTTAGCTCAGGATCAGCAACAAAGCGACCAATAAAATTACAATTGTTCATCGACATCAGAGTCCTTCCATAACAAACGCGAGGTTAATTAGTTCGTAGCCTTTAGCTACACCATTCTGTTCTGCGAGTTCTTGAAATTCTTTGGGAAAAGTTGGGTATGCGGCGTAGAATATTTCTGCCAGTTTTTCCTCTAACTTTACCGCTTTTGGATCTTCTGGTGGTGCTACTAGATCAACAAATGTGACGTTGTCTAACTCGTTGTTGTCTTCATCAAAATAGGTAATAAACTTGGTTGACAACCCCAGTTGTTCTGTCTTCATTAGAATGTCTTGGAAAATTACTATCCTTGCCGCATAGGACGGACACTCCACAAAGCTTGTGTCGTTTAGCTCTGTTGAATAGTAATGTATTCCCGGTTTTGAGTCGCCTTCTTGATAACTGTAGACGCAAACATTTTCGTTCACATCCGGGTCAATAACATATTTAGAAGGAAAATACGCACTACACCCATTGTCTTCAGTCTGGAAGACCTTGACCACATACTGGTGGTCCTTAAAAAACTGTCTGATTTTTTGATCTTCCATTCGCCTATCTAAAGTACCATCCGCTGTTCAGATTTGCACAACTTTTTTAACAACAAAACCATCGTTGCCCTTGTTGGCTTGCGCTCTTCCCGAGCGACCTCCGTACAGCAAAACGGTGTTTCCTTCGTATAAGGTAGCGTCGTGTTTTTCCCAATCATCACAAAAAACTGTCACGTTGTCGATAGACCCCGTTCCATCTTCAACGGTAAGGAAGGCCATGTTTCGTCCCTTGTTCTGGCCCTTCTTTAATTTGTATTCCTTTAGATCTATAATTTGCACAGCCAAAGTAACGTCGCCTTTTACCCCTTCAAAGAACTCTTTACATGTTGCTGTGGCTGCGCTAGTGTCACAAGAGTCAACTTCGGAATAACTAATAGGTATTCCAAGATATTCTTTTTCAACTCTAGACGCCCAACTTGGAGAGTCGTCTAAAGAGTGTGGAGGAGTCTCCAGCATCAGAACTAGACTTCGCACAAGCTCGCTTCTCGTCCCATTGAATGTTCCGCCACCCATCTTTTTGGTCGGGGACAATTCTGTTAAAGCGGGTATTATGTCGGTCCAGTTTTCCTGTTTTTCTATTACCCAGTCCTTCTCTTTGTCCGTTAGCTTAGACCAGATATCAATTTCATAAATCATTTTGTTTCTAGAAAGACCAAAACAAGAGAACGCCCCCACAGAGACAAGGGCTATACAAACCTTACTATTTATTTTGTGAGAGGCGTTTATCAAGAACTGATACCAAGACCAATCCACCACCGGCTTTTCTAAGAAGCTCTCGACAGTGGAGATCGCGTCCACAAGTTTTTCTACCTGTTTTGCCCCAACAGATTTTATGTCGTTAAAACCAAAATGGATAACCCCGCCATTTATGCTGAACTTGGAGTTCATATTTTCAATAGACGGTGAAGCTACCTTGACATCATGAATTCTAGCGTCACTAACGACCTCTCTGATTTCAGATTGGGTGTCTTGCTTTCCGTCAGCATAGTATAGATAGTTACAATAAAAGTTTACGGGAAAGTGAGCCTTGGCGTAGGCAGACCAGTATCCACAAATCGCATAAGAGACGGCGTGGCTTTTATTAAAAGCGTATCTGTTGGACTTTTCAATCCAGCCAAAAATTTCTTCAGCAATCTCTCTAGTAACAAGTCCCTTATCTTCAGCCCCATCTAGAAAAGAACCCTTCACTTCTGACATCAAAGTGGCGTTTTTCTTACCGATAGCTTTTCTTAGACTGTCGGCTTGTTCTAGATCGAAACCCGCGATAACTTGGGCTATTTGCATGCTCTGCTCTTGGTATACCAGTACGCCTTGGGTGGACTCCAAGATTGGCTCCAGAGCATCGTGTAAATACGTCACTTCCTCCGTACCATTTTTTCTATCAACGTATCTCTGCGTCATGGATTTTCCATCAATGATTGCCTTCAGGCATCCCGGTCTGATTAAAGCCGTTAATGCAGCCAGTTCTTCGATGTTGTTTGGGCGGATTCTTTTTGCCCAAGACTTTCCTAGGTTACTTTCAAGCTGGAATACACCTTTTGTTTTTCCTTCCTTGATCAAATCCCATGTCATCTTACAATTATACGGAGATTCGCGTATCTTAAAATCGATAGAGGGCAAGCCTGTCTGGGATAGCGTGACAGGGTGCTTTGGATCTTTAACAGAAAAGCTACAGCCGCAATCAAACTGGTAATCCGCCATTTGCAAAAGCCTTTTCAAATTTAACTTTGGGTGCATAATAACGATACAACTTCATAAACTTAATCAAGACGGCAGCCGTGTCTTTTACATCTTGCAGGGCGTCGTGAGCATTTTCTTTTGACATGCCCAACCAATCTCTGATTGAGTCCATGCTGATGCTTCTGATATCTTTATTGTTCTCGGTCCACATCCACACCTCTCGCATTAAATCCATCCTATGGATCGGATGAAAAATGCCTTGGGTCTTTCTCTTTTTATCTATTGGGCCATATTGTTTACATAGTCTTTCGGCAATAATCATGTCGAAATTATCTATGTTGTGTCCAGCAGCAATTGGCGCTGTCCAAGCCCCACCCTTGTAGTTGAATTTGTTTACGAAGTTTCCAAATCTTTCCCATACAGTTTTAGCGTGTGGCGCTCGCGCAAGTTCGGCTCTGCTTTTTCCGTTTACCTGAAGAGCCTCGTCTTCTAGCGGATCAACGCCTGCGGCAACCGCCTTTTCGTCACCCATGGGCTTTATGAGCGATTCAAAATAGCCATCTGGTTGTATGGTCAGCTTCCTGCCGTGTATCATGACGGCGGCGACCTGTACTGGCTGAGTGGTGTGGGGATTTCTACTGCCTGTTTCAAAATCAAAGACGCAAATATCATTGTAATTCATTATCGTTCTCTTTGCTAACTAGCCGGTCTAATGTATTCGTAAAATCGTCAAAGTCTATGTCTTCATACTTCACAACCTTTTTGTTGTCAAAATCTCCTCTTGCAATCATAGACGCCACTACCGCCGCGCTATATCCAGTTCCCACCTGCATGGCAGTAAACCCTCTTTGTGGGTAGATTACCATCTCTTGAATCTTGTCGTCTACGCTTACATAAATAGCCACGCAGTCGTCGTTGGTGGGTGTGCTACAGTTTTTTGCAAAGATGTCCTTCAGTTGATCTCTCTTAATATCGCACTTATTAATCAGCAGGTTTATGGTTCTGTGATGCCCCGGCCAACGCAGGGTTCTGTACGAAAAGTTCGAGACCCCAAGTTCAATCATACGGTTTACACTATGAGCAGACCCCCCGCTTGTATAGAAAGCCTCTAGCTCTCCAAGATTTCTTGTATTTAGCTTGATCAAGCCTTTTAATGGTGGTGATGTAACCCTCACCCCATTTTGTACAAGAATGCAATCCTCTAGGTATTCGTTAATCAGTCCGTCTACAGACCACGTACAATAATAATTAAAGTAATCATCTTTGATCGGCTCCTTGGGAATACCCCCAACCATGATGTTTACATTTTCTGGAGTCTTTAGTTGTTCTTCAGACTCAGAGACTTGTCTAAAGAATTCTTCTAATATGATATTGACAAAGCCCGGAGCAAGGCCGAGGTCTGTCATTACCGGCCATCGCGCGGACCTATTTGCGAACTCGTTGATCTCGTCGCTTATTTTTACATTTCCGCCAAGATCGCAGTATCTTATTCCATGCTTAATACAGTGTTGCGCTAATACGGAGTTCTTTTCATAAGGAAGAGAGGAAATGACCACGTCTGGATGTTTGTCAGCAAAAACAGTTGACAGCCCCAAGGTGTATTGATCCTCTATTACTTTTAGTTCGGCATCTTTGCTTAGAAGGCTGTTGCATTTGCGCAGAGACTCTAAAGAAGAATCCAAAAGAACTAAATTATAGCCCAGTTCATCCATAGACCAAGCTATAACCTGACCCATGTTTCCTGTTCCAAATATAGCTGCTTTCATTGTACAGCCCTCCCTTTAAGCTGTTCCCAGTCTTTTTCTGGTCTAACCACCAAGTTGGTATCCCACGCCCCAATTAGAGTGTTGGGAGATATTCCAAAGTCTGCTGCGTGTTGTATGATAGCGTTGAGATCTTTTGGAAAACAACTTCCGCCGAACCCCAGACTTCCATCTGGGCCGGGAACCGACCAGTGAGAGCCTCCCAGCCGCTCGTCATGTATAGCATACTCGATCACCTTGTCGTAGTCAACCCCGTTCGCTTCGCACATAGCGGAGAATTCATTTGCTAGCGACACTTTGGTCGCTAAGAAGCAATTGGTAAGATACTTAACATACTCTGCTATAGTTGAGTCTGTTTTTATAATAGAAGCCTTTGGAAAGACGTTGGCGTAAAATTGTTTTAGTCTTGTGGTAGCTGGTCTAGGGCCACCCAGAATAACACGAGTAGTGTTACGAAAATCTTCCGCCGCATTTCTTTCTAGTAAGAATTCTGGATTGAATATTACTTGAGAGTTTTCACACATGTCATTAATGTAAGAGGTGGTCCCCGGAGGAACTGTAGATTTAATAACTATGATATTTTGTCTGCCGGTCCTACACGCTTCCAAACAAACAGTTTCTACGATTGAAGTGTCGCACGAACCATCTGACTTCATTGGCGTTGGAACACATACAAACACCACATCACAATCATAGGCTAGATGATGTACGTTCCTGTGGGTTGATAAGTTTTCATGCGCCTTGTCATAAGTATAGACCTTATTATAACAAGAGAAAACTTCGGTTAGCGCCGCCCCTACAAAACCCTGCCCCACTATTCCTACTGTTCTTATTTTCATAACTTGCAAATAGCCTCGGAAATATATGAAACGGCTAAGTCTGCGTCCTCTGCGCTAAAGGTAAGCGGCGGTCTTAGCCTTATTGAATTTTCTCCACATTTAAGCACTAGCATGTTTTCTTGTAGCAGCCCCATCATTTTGTCTCTCTGCTCAGGGGACTTTAGGTCAAACGCAATCATAAGACCTCTGCCGCGAACGTTGTCTAGTTCGGGAATCATTCTCAACTCCCACAGCAGGCGTCTACCGACATGTTGTGCGTTTCCAACCAAGTCTTGCTCTTGAATGGCGTCAATTATGTACCCCAAACGAACCATATCAACAATATTGCCGCCCCATGTAGAGTTAATGCGACCACTAGTGTTGAAAACATTGTCTGAAACCTCATCGATTCGACCCGTAGAACAAAAACCACACACCTGAGTCTTTTTGCCAAAACAAATCATGTCTGGCACTACACCAAAGTGTTCATACGCCCACATCTTTCCAGTTAGACCCATTCCTGTTTGCACCTCGTCAAATATCAGAAGGCAATCGTTTTCGTCGGCTATGCGTCTTAGATTTTTGAAGAACACT
>TARA_R110000824_G_scaffold119818_1_pt1 | contig 20894 bp, 22 predicted proteins | sample TARA_R110000824 | Tara Oceans TARA_R110000824 (sample SAMEA4397747) | marine metagenome | biome: Polar Biome; feature: [MES] marine water layer (ENVO:01000295) within the mesopelagic zone...; material: water (ENVO:00002006), including particulate matter (ENVO:01000060) such...
TTCATATATAATTGTGATAAAAGCGTATATTTTAAAAATAGATTATCTTGCAAATATTGTAGCTTTTATAAAACAGAACATTGTAGGTAGCATAAATGGAAAATAAGAAGATTAAGGTCATGACACTTGGTGACATGCCTCTGGGAACATCGGGCGTTGGAAATCAATCTAGATTTTTTATTGAATCACTGCTTAGTACCGGCAAATTTGAAGTGTTTACTCTGGGCGGCGCGATAAAACACCCAGAATATAAATTAATGAAAACAGAACAGTGGGGCGATGATTGGCAAATTTTACCGGTAGATAAATTTGGAACAAAAGAGTTGCTCCGGTCCCTTGTCTGGAAAGAAAAACCAGATCTAATATGGATCATGACAGACCCTAGGTTTTGGGATTGGTTATGGGAAATGGACACTGAAATTAGGAAGAACGTTCCAATAGTTTATTATCATGTTTGGGACAATTACCCATATCCAAAATTTAATAAAAAGTTTTATGAAAGCAATGATGTGATCGTTAGTATTTCTAAATTAACAAATGATGTTGTTAGCAACGTCGCCCCCGATGTTGAGCTTCATCATATTCCGCACGCTGTTAATACCGATACGTTTAAACATCTTGGAGAAGAAGTTCGTGAAAAACTAAGAAAGGAGAACAGATCGTCAACAACCGGAGAAACACTTGAGAACAAGTTTGTTGTTTTGTTTAACAGCCGAAACGCAAGAAGAAAACACACAGCAACTTTGGTTTTTTGGTTTAAGGAGTTTTTGGACAAGGTTGGTCATGATAAGGCCGTACTTTTAATGCACACAGAACCAACTGATCCAAATGGGCCGGATTTAATACAAATAATTTCTGATTTATCAATTAGCGATGGCCAAGTTATCTTTTCTAGAGAAAAAATTGATGAAACAAAAATGTCAGCCCTTTATAACATTTCAGATGTTTTAGTAAACATTTCGGATGCGGAGGGCTTCGGCTTGTCTTGTTTGGAGTCTTTGGCATGTGAACGCCCGGTTATTGTTAATAAAACCGGCGGCCTTCAAGAACAGGTCACTGATGGTGAAGTAGAGTTTGGAGTTGGCTTAGAGCCTCCAAGTAAAATGATAATTGGTTCACAATCAGTTCCATATGTTGGAGAAGATAGAATATCAAAAGAGGACTTTTTATCCGCATTAGAAAAATTATATAATATGACCCCGGAAGAGAGGGATCTTTTGGGTAAGAAGGGCCGCGCCCATGTTGTAAAAAACTACAGTTTTGGCTTTTTTAATAAAAGATGGCCGGAACTTATGAAAGATATACACGATCGTCATGGCTCTTGGGATAGTAGAAAGAATTATAAAACATGGAAAATGGAACGATTATGAGAAAAAAAGTATTATTGGTTGGCCCTATATTAAGCCAATCTGGATATGGAGAACATGCCAGATTTATTTTTCGTGCGCTTAAAAGCAGAGAAGATCTTTTTGATATATATGTAAATCCGATCGGTTGGGGCCAGACAAGCTGGATAAGCGAAGATAACGATGAAAGAAAACACATAGATTTTTTGATTAATAAGACGTTTCATTATATGAGCAATCGTCTTCCATTTGATACAACCTTGATGGTTACAATACCAAATGAATGGGAAAAATATCGTGCTGCACCAGAAAATATTGGCATTTGTGCCGGCATAGAGGCAGATAGGGTATCTCCTCACTGGTTAGAGGCTTCGAACAGATTTGTTGATAAAATTATAGTTACATCCTCTTTTTCAAAAAAAGTATTTGAAGATTCTTCATGGGGCGCCAAAGACCCCGATGGAACAATTCGTAATTTAACTCTACAAAAGCCAATCGAATATGTAAATTATTCTATAAATGAGCCATTTGTAGAGCCTGATCCAAAAATTCTATCTGGAATAGAACTAGATCACGATTTTAACTTTCTTTGTGTAGCCCAGTGGGGTCCAAGAAAAAATATTCATAACACAATTAAATATTTTTTAGATGAGTTCAAAGAAGATGAAGTCGGCCTCGTTTTAAAGTTATCAATGAAAGATTCTTCAACCGTTGATCACTATTATACAAAAAAAGAAATTAAAAAAATACTCAAAGAGTACCCAGACAGAAAATGTTCTGTTCATTTGTTACACGGTTCTTTAAGCGATGAGGAAATGGCCTCTCTCTTGGTTCACCCTCGTATAAAATCAATGATTAATTTCGGGCATGGAGAGGGCTACGGCCTGCCTCTTTTTGAAGCTGCCATCGTTGGATTGCCAATAATTACTCATGATTGGGGCGGGCAGAGAGATTTTCTATTTGCCCCCAAGAAAGATAAAAAGACAAAGAAGAAAAAAGTTAGGCCGTTTTTTAGTAAAGTTGCCTATGATTTAAAGCCAATTCAACAAGAGGCGGTGTGGGATAGCGTGTTACAACCAGAAAGCCAGTGGGCTTATCCCAACGGAATGGCTTGTAAGGTGGCGATGAGGCAAACTTATGAACATTATAACTTGTCATTATCTCAGGCAAAAAAGCTAAAAAAATGGGTCGCAGATAATTTTAATGAAGAGAAGATTCATAAAGAGCTTGTTTCTGCCGTCCTTGGAGACAATACAGAGGATAATGAGGTAGTTTTATCTTTCGAATAAAATGTTAAATTTGTTTTTCTTGTCAGATTTTGATTTAGAGTTTCCTCACCATGGCGGCGCAGAAATTTATGATCAGGTGTTAATATCAGAGTTAAAAAAGGCTGGTTGTAAAGTAAAACTTTATCCGCTTTATAAGAATAGAAATGAAGATTTTTTATCCTTAATAAAAGAAAAAGATAATTTTATAATTTCAAATTTTACGCTTCTAACAGAAACAGAAAAATCCATATTAAAAAACAAAAATTATGTGATAGTAGAACACGATCATAAATACATATCAACTAGAGATCCATCAAATTTTAAGGATTACATAGTTCCAAAAAATTGTATAATAGGCAAGGATTTTTATGAGGCCGCTGCAAAAGTTTATTGTCAAAGCTCAGTTCATTCAGATGTCGTTCGAAAAAATTTAAAAATTTCTAATATTGAATATCTGCCTTGTAGTTTGTGGTCAGATGAACAGATTGAAATTTTAGAAAAAAATATTGATAACAAAAAAGAAAGCAAGGTGGCGATTCTAGATAGCACGAATCACATTAAAAATACTAGAAAGGCAATACAATATTGTGAGGAAAATAATAAAAATTATAACTTAATATCTGGTATATACGAAGAGTTTATAGAATTGTTATCTAAAAACGAAGAATACCTTTTTTTGCCAAAGGTGCTGGAAAGCTTTTCTCGTGTTTGTGTTGAAGCGAGAATTGTTGGCTGTAAGGTCATGACAAACAAGCTCTCTTCCTGTATTCATGAGGATTGGTATAAACAAAAAAAGGGTCGCGAATTATTAAATTATATAAAAGGCATTCGAAAAGAAATAGTGGATGAAATAAAAACAAACTTCCTTGCTGAACAAGACGGCACTAAAAAGGCAATATCGGATATAACTGTTATTTTGAACTGTTATAGAAGGCCATACAATCTTGAAATGCAGATTGCGGCGATAAAAAAACAAACAAAACAGCCTAAACAAATCTGGTTGTGGGTCAACCAACATGAAGATAATGAGGGTTTTGACTATTCACAGTTGGATGTTGATAGATTATTTTTAAACAATTATAATTGGAAATTTTATGGTAGATTTGCTGCAGCCCTTTTAGCAGATACAGAATATATAGCTATCTTTGATGATGATACAGTCCCGGGTAAAAAGTGGTTTGAAAATTGTTTTAAAACAATGTCTGTTAAAGAGGGCATCCTAGGAAGCGCAGGGGTCATTTTAAAAAGCGATAAATACGCTGATCATGATCGATGCGGTTGGCCAACACACAATGATAAAATTGAACGTGTGGATTTGGTTGGCCATGCTTGGTTTTTCAAGAGGCAGTGGCTACAATATTTATGGAAAGAAAAGCCCCCGACTTGGGACAATGGTGAAGACATTCAGTTTTCTTATTCTGCTCAAAAGTATGGTGGGGTCGAAACATATTGTCCTCCACATCCGACAGAGGATAAAGACATGCACGGCTCTATTTTGGGAAATGAGTTGGGGATTGATTCAAAAGCAACTTCTACGGATAGTGCTGTTTCTCATCAACAATTTTTTTCGGAGAGAGATGGTTGTGTACAGTATTCACTAAAAAGTGGCTGGAAGACTGTCAAAGGAATTAAGACATGATATTAGTTTGTTTTGGAACAAGACCTGAATACATAAAAATCAGCCCAGTTATAAAAGAATTACAAAAAAACAATATTGATTATAAAATACTTTTTACTGGTCAACATCAAGATTTGACAAAAGAATTTCTAAAAGATAACTTTATTAGTTTGGAAATAAAGCCCGGTCAAAATAGATTAGACTCTATTGTTTCGTCTGTCTTAAACAAGGACTACGTTTTTTCTGGTATCGACGCGGCATTGGTTCAGGGCGACACCACCTCCGCTTTTGCCGTCGCCCTCGCCGCTTTTCACAGGAAAATAAAAATAATCCACTTAGAGGCCGGCCTAAGAACAAATGATTTGTCACATCCGTATCCGGAAGAGTTGAATCGTCAATTAATATCGAGAATGGCTGATATAAATTTGTGTCCAACCGAGCTTAACAAAGCAAACCTTCTAAAAGAAGGTGTCGCTGGCCAAATTTATGTTGTTGGTAACACCGTTTTGGATAATTTGGTGGATGTTAAAACCGACTACAAACAAAAGGTTGTTGTCACGCTCCACCGCCGCGAAAATCATGAAAAAATGGATGAGTGGTTTAAAGAGATTGACAAGCTTGCCGAGAACAACAAAGAATTAGAATTTATCATCCCCCTTCACCCAAACCCTAATGTTCAAAAGCATAAACACTTGTTGAAGAATCTTAAAATTATCGATCCGCTAAAATATAATGAGTTTATAAATTTGTTGGCAGAAAGTAAGTTTGTGATAACAGATTCTGGTGGGCTACAAGAGGAAACTTCCTTTCTTGGAAAAAAGTGTATAGTTTGTCGAGAAAAGACAGAAAGAACAGAGAGCGTTGGTAAATTTTCTTTTATGTGCGAGAACCCGAAAAAATTGGAAAATATTTTTAACGCTGTCAACAAAAATCACATACCAACTGCCGGCCCTTGTCCTTACGGTGACGGCACCGCATCTGAAAAAATACTCAGTATATTAAAAAATGAAATTTAAAAAAGATTTTAAAATATTATTAGAAAAATTAAAGAGCCGTGAAAATTTCGCGTTTACAAGGTTTTCAGATGGCGAACTTTATATTCTACAAAATAAGAAAATTTTTATTGAGAAGGATCGATGTTATTTGAGGGGGCAGGAGCATAAAGCGACCTATGGTGAAGAGGAATTAAAATCATTTATACCGGAAAGAGATCAACCCCTGAGAGAGCATCTGTTAGCGTGTTTCTTACATAAGCAGGACAACTATTATAAAGGAATATGTACCAAGCAGGATATTGGCCAAGATGATTGGGACTGGCAGTTTAATGAAGATTTGTTGTCCACAGATGATGAGCACTTAACATTCGCCAATTTACTGATAAATGGAAATTATATAAATTTTATGACTCAGATGCTGCCTCTTATGAAAAAACAAAACTACGATGTAGTTTATGTTTGTAATAGGGCCGCAAACTTGGATAAATTTCCCTTAAACTTAAAAAAAGATTTTAGGATTGGCAACAATTGCCATATAAATGATGTACATCTAATTGATGAGGTAAAAGGCTGGGTGGCAAAAAACAATATCAAGAGCCACTTGTTTTTATTTTCTGCAGCCAGTCTAAGCAATCTTTTAATATATGAATTATATAAAGAATTTCCCAATAACACTTATATGGATATTGGAAGCACGCTGAACCCGATGTTGGACTTAGATGGCTGGAAGGCGAGTCGTGGGTACTTGAGAGGTTATTGGATGGACGAACCGAACCCTTATTATTATCAGGATTGTGAATGGTAGTAAAATATGAAAAGGAATTTATACATCATAACTGGGACAACTAGTGGTTTGGGCAAAGAAATAGAGAAGATTTTTATAGAAAAAAGTGTTGATCACATATCAATAAATCGGGGTACTGTCGATCTGTCAAATTCTACAGAGGTAGAACATGCCACCAAAAATTTAAGAAAAACAATAAGTAAGAAATATAATGAACACAAGATTGTGTTTATAAATAATGCGGCTACAATTGGGCCAATAGTCCCAATGCGCTTTCAAACTACAAAACAAATACTGGATGTCATTAATGTAAATTTTATTGCTCCGTTGTTATTTTTAGGAGAATTCGTAAAAATGAAAAATGAGTGGGCGATATTTAATATCACATCTGGCGCCGCAAACAGCTACAACAAATATTTAGGACTTTATAGTACTACTAAGTTGGCTTATGAAAATTATTTGAAATTTGTCGAATTAGAAAAGGAAGAAAACAATTGTCAGGCGATCTACAATTATGACCCGGGCATCATTCAAACAAGTATACACAAAAAATTAAAAAATAGTGAATTTTTTAAAAATAAAAAATTTGAAAAGTCTACCCCAAGAGATGTTATAATGGTAGCAACAGAAGTTTATAATCTTTTAGAGGATATAACGAATGATAATAAACGTGTTGGTTAGCGGCGTTGGCGGCGACGTTGCACAAGGTGTAATTAAATGCTTGGGTCAATCAGATTTAAAATTTCGTATTTATAAAATCGCTGCCACTACACAAGACTCTTGGCTTTATCTAGATAATGACTCTTATATAAGCCCGTTAGTCTCAGACAAAAATTATATAAATTACATATGTGGCTTTATTAAAAAACATAATATACATGTTTTTATTCCCTGTATTGATTCAGAAATAGAAGTTGTTTCAAGAAATAAAAATCATATTGAGACTACAACTGGTGTCCCTGTGGCCATAGGTGATTATGAAAAAATACAAATCTGTCATGATAAATTAAAAACAAGTTATTTTTTAAAAGAAGCAGGCTTATGTTCCCCGGAAAGTTGGCCTGTTACAGATGTCCCTCCACTGTCCCACTTTCCATTAATTTTAAAGACACGCAGTGGCTGTGGTTCAAAAAATGTTTATGATATCAAAACTTTGGATGATCTAAAATCTGCCTCTTACGATGAAAGCTATATGTTACAAGAAAAATTATATGGCGATGAATATACGGCAGGGTGTTATATAGGAAACGACGGAGAGGCCAAAGGGGTTTGTATCCTTAAAAGACAACTAAAGGGCGGCTCCACTTATTATGCTGAAAGGGTTATAGACACAACACTAGAACATTATATTATAGCCATTACAAAAACATTGGGGCTAAAGTATTTAAACATTCAATTTAGACTTAAAAACAATTTGCCATGCCCTTTTGAATTTAATGGTAGGTTTTCCGGTACGACTGGTATTATTGGCAGGGTATTTAATGCACCTGAAATGTACATTAGAGAACTGGTGCTAAATCAACATATAGACAAAATCGACAGTTACGAGAAGTTTTATGTAATGAGATATTATGAAGAAATATATGCTTCCGAGAAAGATATAAGTCTTCTCTTGAAAAGAGGTACTGATGATTGAGACTGTTTTATTCGACTATGTTAACACCATAGCTCATCTTGAACCAACAAGAGAAAAAATATTACAACAATTCGCAAGAGAAAGGTCTAAAAAAGATATTAAGGCGGCCGACGCGACAAGGGCATTCAAAGAGGTCGACGAAATAACACCATATAGCTCAGTGCGGATAAATAACGAGATAAAAAAACACTCTTTTTATCAAGCTTACAACAAAAATTTGTTTGATAAACTGGGCTTAGTGTGTTATAATGATTATTATAGATACTACAAAAATATTAAAAAAGAATGGATTCTATATGAAGAGGCACTTGAAACAATTTGTGCTTTAAAAAGTAAGGGTATTAAGGTCGGAATAGTTTCTAATTTTGACAAACATTTAGATATGATAACAAAAAAACTAAAGATTCATGATTTGATGGACATTTTTGTTGTTTCTGCGCAAGTTGGCCTTGAAAAGCCGGATATTAATTTTTATAATTATGTTAAAGACACATACAGCCTAGATACAACAACGACGGTTTATGTTGGTGACAGCTACAATCTAGATTATAATCCCTCTAAACAAGCTGGGTATAATTCATATTTGATCGATCGCGATAATTTTTATCCCAGTACATTGAAAAAAATAGCCAATTTGTCTGAAATTATAAAGGTGGTGGAAAATGCTTCACAATCCCTATAAAGTGGTTCAAATGTTTGAGGAAGAGGTCGCCCATTATACCGGCGCCCCCTACGCCGTTTCTGTTAATAGCTGTACCAACGCGCTTTTTCTTGCTTGTAAGTGGGCACGAATAGAGGGTAAAGAGGTCACAATCCCCAAAAGGACCTACCTGTCGCCACCACAATCAATTATTCAGGCCGGAGGAAAATTGGTTTTTGAGGATAAAAAGTGGCAAGGTATTTACCAATTAAAGCCATTTCCAATTTACGACGCCGCGAAGAGGTTGACGTCTGATATGTATATACCCGGAACGTTTATGTGCCTTAGTTTTCATATCAAAAAACATCTTAAAATAGGCAAAGGCGGTATGATATTGTGTGATAACAAAGAGGCTGTTACGTGGTTAAAAGCAAGAAGATATGAGGGCCGTACTGACGGAATGAAATATCATGAAGATATGATCGCCGAAGAAGGGTGGAACATGTATATGACCCCAGAACAAGCAGCGCGAGGCTTGACTATGATGCAAAATTATCCAAAACACATGCCAGATCTTTTAGAAGAACCACCCTATAGGGACCTAACAGAGTTCGAATTATTTAAGAACATTAAGGTGACTCAGTGAACGATATATGTTTAGTGATCAATACTTTTTCAAAGTATTCTGACTTGTGGCCAATGTTTTTTGATAATTTGGACAAGTATCTCCCTTCAATGAAAAAATATGTTTTTGTTGACGAAGGGGTCCCAGATAAAAGTTCGACAATAGTGTACTATGATAAGCAAGATTCATTTAGAACCCAATTTTTGAATTGTATAGAAAAAGTTACAGAGGAATATTGTATCTTTATTTCAGAAGATTATATCTTGCTTGACAGCCCTAAAAAAGATTTGCTAGAAAAATATAAAGATGTATTGGACAAAAACAAAACAATAAGCTTCATAAGATTTTTCAAGGGTATGGATTTCAAAGAGCCAAAATTTAAAAATTATGATAATTTATATGAATTGTGTAGCATTTTTCCCTATTTTTATTCACAATCGGCCGCAGTGTGGCGCACCAAAGATCTGAAAAAAATATTTTATCATAGCCAAGAATCAAAAATAGCAAATGAGGATTATGAAAATTCTTTTGAGTGGAAGGCTACTGAGGTTTGTAGAAACTTGGATATTCGTGGGCTGTTTCATTATAGCGGTGAACCAAAAAGGGGCTTGTATCATCATGATTGTTCCATTTTTCCTCACATAGCTACGGCCTTGGTAAAGGGAAAGTGGAACCTATCAGAATATCGAGAGGAGTTAGAACCTCTTTTAAGAAAATACAAAATAGATACAAATATTAGAGGGGTACATTAATGACAGAGGACATGCTGATTGTAAGCAATTTGGAAGGCCACTATGATGATTCGTTAGAGCGCTATTATGACTTTGAAACACTATCAACCGATAGCAAAGACCATGTATTTTTTTATGGCCATGGCTCTCTTGTGGAAGTATACCACAATAAAGAACTGGCAGACAAATTCAAGAATTTTAAAAGCAGGATTTATTACAATGGGGAACATCCATGTGCTTGGACCGGTAACGACATAAATTATATGAAGGCCAGCGCCGACATGAAAAAATATTTTAATAAAATCTTTACGGTCTGCCCCTACACTGCTGAGTGGCTAAACAAGTTACAAAAAACTGACAAATTCTCTTTGACTTTCGTCCCTGTCGACAAAAAATATATTATAGACGACAAGGTGGAAAAAGAACATGATGTGATATATTGGGGAGGCGTTCATGGTGAAGATCACAAGTCTCTTCTGGACACAATAAGTAAATTTAAATACAACTTTTTTACTTTAGGTCCTCAAGAATGGGGCAAGGGCCAAGAGCCTCATTATTATAAGTACATTACTCATTTAAACTCGCCCCGCCCTGAAATGTGGGAAGTCCTAAAAAAGACAAAGATAAATGTTTGTATGAACATAATACACTTAAAAGAAGAACAAAAAAGAAACATTAAGTCGATTGCTAGATGGGAAGAGAACGAAGCCTTTTCACACATAGACGAAGGCATAATCCCTCAGATGAAAACTAGATCAGTTGAGTCTGCTATTAGTAGAACGCTAATGCTTGTCAAGAGAGACCCGTGGAATGTCGTTGAAAATTGGTATGAGCCTGACAAAGAATTCCTTTATTATGACAACAACGAGGAGTTGGAAGATAAAATAAAGGATGTATTAAACAACTGGCCTGAGTACCAGCACATTGTTGAAAATGCGTTTAACAAGGTTGTCAACAACTACACATGTGAAGATCTTGTAGCTCAAATGGCAGGGGGTAAAAGTGTCTAATAGAAAATATATGCCGACTCTATCAGAGCTTGTTGATAGATTGTCAATCGCGCAACTAAAAGAGGTTTTCATTCCGGAACATAAAAAAGAATATGCCCAAGAGATCTCTGATATTACGCACGACATTAACTTAATTTTGACAGAAAAAGATGTTATTCTAGATGCTGAGGCGGTCAGGGCTATAGTAGTATTATCTCAGATGAATTTACATATTTGGCACAATGAATCAAATTACCGGAAGGGAATAAAAGATGGGAACAATCTTGAACTCACTCATGGCTTAAATGGAATCAGAAATACTGCTAAGAACAAAATACAAGAAAAATTTGGTGGTCGAAAAGATTATAAGATTGATTGTATCGCCGCCGATTTTAAAGATTGGGAAGTAAGCTGGAAAAGGAGAGAACAATGAAAAAAGCACTTATTATTACATACGCTGGTTTTCAAGACCACGAGGTGGTATATCCGTATCACAGTCTAAAAGAAAATAATTTTGACGTCACCATTGTTGCTAACCAAGTAGGCAGGTTTTATGGCATCTTAGGCTGTCATATGGTCGGTGATGTATTGACGACTGATTTTGATGATTCTGAAAATAGAAAAAAATATTTAGAGTACGATTTGCTGGTCATTCCCGGCGGTGTGAAGGCTCTAGAAAAATTGAGATTAGAAGCGGGTGTGGTTCAATTTGTGCGTGAATGGGACGCACTAGATAAAACCATCTTCTCTTTGTGTAATGGCGCACAACTATTAATTACAGCAGATGTTATCAGAGATAAAACTGTGTCCGGTTATTACGCTATTGAGGCGGATATTAACAATGCCGGCGCAACTTATCATCGTGGGCCAGTTGTAGTGGATAGTAATATAGTCTCCTCTCCCCATTATGACTTTATGGGTGAATGGATGAGAACCGGATATCAGGTTTTGGAGAAAAGGGGCAGATGAACAAAACTTGGAAGGGCAATTCGTGAGAAAGTTTGAGAATGTTGTTAAGAAGCCATGGGGCTATGAATACGTCGCGTATGAAAACGACGAGTGCGCCTTGTGGCTTTTACATATAAAAAACGGGCATAGCACATCGATGCATTGTCATCCGAATAAAACTACTGGCTTAATTCTGTTGGAGGGCACCGCTAAAGTTTCCTTCATGAATGATAATTTCCTTTTACAGCCAAGACACAAAATTATGATAAGAAAGGGGCTATTCCACTCTACAAAAGCAATTAGCAAAAGTGGCGTTTCTTTGTTTGAGGTGGAGACCCCGGTAGACAAATTTGATCTCGTAAGATTAAAGGACAGTTATGGTCGCGAAGGAAAACCTTATGAGGGCGTATCTCATGAATATCCGAAACTAGAAGACTGTGTGAAAATACAAGAGCCTAAAAAAAACAAGCAGCACACATACAAGATTGCCGATTGTAGTTTACGAGTTTGTAATATTGAAGACACAGACTTTTTCAAGAACTTTGAAGACAAAAGGAATATAATGTTTCTCAAGGGCGGTATTGTTACAGAATACGGAATAAATGTTGCCGGCCCCGGAGATATTCTATCTTGTAAAGTAATAAAAGAATTGATAAAGGTTTTCAAACAGGTCAAAAATGAGACAATCGTTATGGTATTTGAATAATGAGTGAAAAAGATTACCCCCCCGGGTTTGAAGAAGATGCCAAGAACATAGCTATTGATTTTGATGGGGTTGTACACAATTTTAATAAAGGCTATTATGATGGAACTTGTTATGGGGATCCTATTGAAGGATCTTTAGAAGCTTTAAAGCAAATATCTGAAAAATATAGCATAATTATCTTTACCGCAAAAGCTAAACCATCAAGGCCATTAGTTAATGGCAAGACAGGTACTCAACTAGTACAAGAGTGGCTTGAAAAACACAACGTTATGAAATATGTAAAAGAGATTACGGCAGAAAAGCCGAGATCGCAGATCTATATTGATGATAAGGGATACCATTTTGAAAATTGGGATGAAACTTTAAGATATCTGAGGGGGAACCTTTAATGTCTTCATATAAGTATAGAAAAGAAAGATTTCACACAATGAAAGAGGCGTGGCAGTTTGAAGAGATGCATGATCTTCTAATACATAAAGCACCTCCAAAAAATCTTTTGAATGAATTGAGATTTTCAATTATGTTATATATTTCGAAAGCTTTTTATTTTGATTTTACTACGGATGAGAACGAATTCATAAAAAGACTGGATGAAAGTAGACACACAAGAGACAACGTTACTCCGAATGGAGGAGTGGTCCCAAAAAAAGAATATCAGCTTGAATACAACATGGTTTTAAGAAGTTGGTCAAGGATAGTTGATAACCTGACAAAAGAAAATCAATCATTATTAACAAAATTCAGGATGACACCAAACATAAGAATAAAGTTTGGCAAAGAATTAGAAGAAAATTTAAGCAGACCGTTAAGCACTAGTCACCCGCATTCTGATAGCTGGGTTGAGGGTCCTTGGTGTATGAACTGCTTTGTTCCCTTGCTAGGGGACGTGAAAAATAATAACTTAAAATTTTGGAAACTAAAAAACGAAAAGAACTTTTCAGATGATTTTTTAAATGTTGCTGCCACTTATGGGGAAATGCAATGGGTTCTAGAACATTATGAGGTTGATAACACCATACAGCCACTAAAGGGGCATGTTCATTTAAGTGATTATGCGCTAATACATGCCACCAACCGCCGTGATAATAGTGGGACTAGGGTTTCTATCGATACAACAATATTGGTCGGCGATCACGATGTACATCCGGATAGAGAGCCTGAGTACCTAGATAAACTGGAAATAATTGGTGAGGACTTTTTAGTGGCCACGGGAAGATCAATAAAGGATAGTTTTATTGTTGACAAGACCTCAACTTTTGGTCATTATACTACCGGCAATTTAAAAATGTTGAGGTGTGATGAATAACTATAGAATAAATGTTTTTAAAAGGGCGTCTAAGTGCAGAAACTTTGAGCAGTATGTATTTCATGGCATCCAAAGTGGGATGTTTAAGTTACCAATTTATTTGTCGGCCGGCCAAGAATATATTTCAGCTTCAATTTCAGAGGTGCTTGCGGAAAGGGGAATAAAGCCTAATATTTTTATACAACATCGCGGCCACTCAACCTATCTGTCTTTTGAGGCCCCCATCCATGAATTAATTGACGAGCTTCTTGGAATGAAAACTGGATGTGCCAATGGTATGGGGGGATCCGCTTCAATACACTCTAGGTCTAAAAACATATTTGGTCATGACGGCTTAATGGGAAGCCAAGTTCCAATCGCGGTAGGTCATTGTTATGAAACAAGACATCCAACAATTGTTTATATGGGCGACGCCTCTGCTGAAGAAGATTATGTCCTAGGCGCACTGGGCTGGGCTTCAACAAAAAATTTGCCCATACTTTTTGTTGTTGAGGATAATAACCTTTCTATTTTAACTGAAAAAAGAATAAGAAGAAATTGGGAAATGGATTCTGTTGCAAGGGCTTTCAACATGAGGGGAAAACAAACATCCGATGATCCTGTGGAAATAAAAAATTGTTTACACGATGTGTTTGATGGACCTATGTTATTAAACATAAATACGAATAGAAAATATTGGCACTCAGGCGCTGGTATCGATGATCCAGACACTTTTGATAGGTACGAATATGAGATGGCCCAGCTTGGAGACCTAGCAACACAAATACACAACGAAACAAAAATACAAGTAGACGAGGCATGGCAAAAACAGTTAGACAAACAATAAAAGATATTACCCGACAACATTTGAACAATGGCTCAAAGTGTTATGGTCAGTGTCTTACAGCCGTAGGGTGGGTCGGCGGCTCACTGCCCAAGCTTTATGAAGATGGTGGCATGATTGAATTGTCCATGGCCGACGTTGCTGGTGGTGGGATAATAACAGGCGCAGCCTTGGCCGGCAAACGACCAATTTATGTCGTTAGGTATCAGGGTTTTCAGTGGTATAATTCACCCATTATAGTGAATTACGCAATGAAGTCAAAAGAGATCTGGCAGCGCCCATGTCCTCTTTTGATACGAAGTATCGCAATGGAGGGGGGCATCGGCCCAGTCGCCGGGTCTTCGCACCATTCGATCTACCAGAGAATGCCGGGGGTGAAAATTATATCTCCAATGACCCCTACAGAGTATCAATATGCATATGAACAATTTATGAAAGATGATGATGTATATTATATCTCTGAACATAGAAAAAGCTATGATAACACAGAAGAACTTGAAAACATAATGTACAAAAACGCAGACATAACGTTGTTCCCGATCTCTATTACTAGGTTTGCGGCACAAGCCGCGGCTAAGAATTTAGAGAAAAAAGGAATCAAAGTAAACGTGATTCATCAATTATGGATTAAACCATTTGAATTCAAGGAAGATTGGAAAAAGGCTTTATTTTCATCTAGGTTAGGTGGAATTGTATTAGATGATGATTATGAGGAAGGCGTAGCAAGCAGCATTGCTCATCGTATGATGATGGACGTTAATAAGAAGGTTCGAACGCTCTGTCTGAAACATAGAACAGCGGGATTTCATCCGACTGTTGATAATCTTCCACCATCTTGCGAAGAAATAGAGAAAAAAATATTGACAATTGTTGGGGAGGAAGAGAAAAATGAATAAAGATCTAGATATTCTATTTGTACATCCAAATGCCTCTAAAAAGATATATCAGGGATTAAGTAATAAGCACTCTGCAATAGAGCCACCAATCTGGGCAGCTATGTTAGCGAATCATGTTCGCAGTGTTGGGTTTTCGACTAAAATACTTGATTGCGAGGCAGAACGATTAGATTATAAGTCTGCTGCAAAAGAAATCGACTATATTAACCCTAGAATTGTTTGTTTCGTGGTGTATGGCCAACAGCCATCGGCTAGTACTCAAAATATGACAGGTGCCACCGCCACCGCCGATACACTTAAAGAGATAAGTAAAAAACACACGATACTTTTTGTGGGTCCGCACGTCTCTGCGCTGCCTGTAGAGACCTTACAAAAAGAAAGCAGTATCGACATGGTATGTCAGAACGAAGGCGTCTTTACAATTTCGAATTTGGTGGCGAGTGACCTAAAAACAGAAAATCTTAAAAAAATAAATGGCTTGGTGTTCAGAGATGGTGAACAAATAATTAGAAACGTCTCTTCTCGTCTTGTCAAAAGAACAGAACTTGAGAACGTCCTGCCCGGTATGGCATGGGACCTGCTGCCAGACATAAAAAAATACCGAACTGCGGGTTGGCACTCTTGGTCAAACAACACAGAAAATTCCCCCTTTGGTGCAATTTATACCAGCTTGGGGTGTCCCTATAGGTGTTCGTTCTGTATGATTAACATTATCAACAGGACTGATAATTCAGACAACATCACAAGCCAAGATAGCAATATTTATAGGTGGTGGAATCCAGAATTTATTATAAAACAATTTGACAAAATGGCAGAACTAGGCATAAAAAATGTCAAAATAGCAGATGAATTGTTTGTTTTAAATCCGCGACATTTTCTTAAAATTTGTGAACTATTAATTGAAAGGGATTATGGCTTTAATATTTGGGCGTATTCTAGAATTGACACATGTAAACCGCAATATCTTGAAACTTTAAAGAAGGCCGGCATCAACTGGCTGGGCCTTGGAATTGAAAATCCAGACTCTGTTTTACGAAAAGAAATACACAAAGACGGATTTAAAGAGATCAGGATACATGATATAATGCAATATATGCGAAATGCGGGAATCAATATAGGCGCGAATTATATTTTTGGTCTGCCTAATGACACTAAGGAGTCTATGCAGAACACTTTAGATTTTGCTCTGTCAAATTTAAGCGAGATGACAAATATGTATTGTGCCATGGCATATCCGGGCAGTCCTTTACATTTACAAGCAAAAAAGACGGGTGTAAAATTACCAGATGGTTATGAAGGATATAGTCAGCATTCCTATCTGACACAGAATTTACCGACAGATTCACTTACAGCGGAAGAAATTTTACGCTTCAGGGATAAGGCATGGATAAAATATCATACCAACCCCGCGTATCTTGAACTTTTAGAAAAGAATTTTGGCCCAGCAGCAAGCGATAATTTAAGACAAACAACCAAGATCAAACTAAAGAGAAAATTATTAGGAGATTAGTCAAGAAATGACGTATATCAAACAGAGACAAGAGAAAATTAAATTTCCATTAGCCATGGAAACTATTAACAATGACGATATTGATGCTCTATGTGAGTGGCTAAAAACATATCCGAGATTGACGAAGGGAAACTTAACTGTTCAACTAGAAGAAGAGTGGGCAAGTTATATTGGTACAAAACACGCTGTGTTCAACAACTCAGGCTCATCAGCCAATCTGTTGATGATATATGCAGCAATCGCCGCCGGAAGAATTAAGAATAAAAAGATCGCGGTACCTTCTGTTGGTTGGGTTACGACTATCGCCCCCGCAATTCAGTTTGGCCTAACCCCCATAATGGTGGGGGCGGATAAAAACACATATGGAATGGATTTGGACCAACTGGAAGAGGTTTGCAAAACTGAGAAACCCGACGCCGTAATCTTTGTACAGGTTCTAGGCGTACCGCACTATAGAGAGCGTCTTTTGGCTCTTAGGGAGAAGTATGGCTTCTGCCTGTTAGAAGACGCCTGTGCGGCCCTAGGAGCCGCGTATGGCGATGGTGCGAAGGTAGGCACTGTTGGTGATATGTCTTCGTTTTCATTCTACTTTGGCCATCAGCTTTCAACAATTGAAGGTGGGATGGTTAATACAGACGACAAGGAACTTTATGATGCCCTGTTAATGTTAAGAAGCCATGGCTGGGGCAAAGACTTAAATGAAAAGTCCTATAACAAATTGATTGAAAAACACAAAATAGATGATTTTCATAAGCCCTTTACTTTTTTTGTTGCCGGTTTCAATCTAAGATCAACAGACTTACAAGCTTTTTTGGGTATGCGACAAATGAAAAAGGCGGAATGGGTTGCCCAGCGCCGTTATGAAAACCATATCAGATATGCAAAAAATTTAGAAGGGTGTGTAGAATTCCAAGATTGGAGAGATCATAAGCCCGTTTCAATTTCTTTTGGGGCTATAGCTAAAAGCAAGGAACATAGAACAAGAATTATCAACAGGCTTGTAGAAAATAAAATTGAAACCAGAATCTTCAGCGCCGGCAATTTGGGCCGCCATCCCTTTTGGACTGAAAGGTACGACGCTTTCAGCGAAGAGGTGAGTGACAGAATTCACTCTTGTGGGTTTTTTGTGCCAAATTATCCAGAATTGACTAACGAAGATATAGATTTTATTTCTAGTGTGGTTAGGGGTGATAAGTGAATAGTTGTAGAGGGTGTCAGTCCGATAAAATTGTAAAAATATTAAATTTTGGAGACCAACCATGGTGTAATGACTTTTTAACAAAAGACGCCCTAGGGGAGGAAAAATATTATCCTTTAGAAGTTGTTTGTTGCTCAGAGTGCGAGTTACTACAATTAAGTTATACGGTGCCAAAAGAAGTGATGTTTTTTAATCATCAATACCTATCAAGCATGACAAGCACCTTGGGTAAACATTTTTTAAAAATAGCCACAGAGAATAAAGAACAGTTTGATTTACAAAAAGATGATTTGATCGTTGATATTGGTGGAAATGATGGTTTTCAGTTAATGCAATATAAAAATGTTGGGTTAAATAATGTTATAAACGTAGAATCAGCAGAAAATATTTGTGATTTTTCTAAGGCAAAGGGGATTAAGACAATTAATTCTTTTTTTAATGAAAAAACAGCAAAGGAAAATTTTGAAAAACAAGGTACAAAATTAGTTAACGCCTCCGGGGTGTTTTTTCATTTAGAAGAGCTTCATAGTGTAATTAAGGGAATAAAATATATGTTGGCCGACGACGGTGTGTTTGTAATACAATTTATGTATGCCGGCGCAATGGTGGAAAATAACAATTTTGACACCGTTTATCACGAACACTTGTGTTATTATACTCTGAAAAATGTCATAGATTTGTTGAGAAAGTATGACTTAGAGGTTTTCGATGCTTATTACACAGATATTCATAGCGGCTCGATTATTGCGAAAGCAACTCATAAGGGTGGCCCAGTGGATAAAAAGACGACCTCTTATATAAAAACAAAGAAGAGGGACGAAAAATACACTCTTCAAGAATACAAGACTTTTTTCAAAAAAGTTGAGAGCTATAAAGACGAGCTTTACAGTTTTTTACGAAAACTTAAGGACGAGGGGCATAAAATTTATGCTTATGGTGCCCCGGCAAAAGGAAACACTTTGTTGAATTATTGCAAGGTTGATAACACCATTATAGAAAAGGCTGTTGAAATTAACACATTAAAGTTGGGATTTTACATGCCTCAATCACACATACCCATTGTTTTAGAGGATAAAGAGGACTTACCGGATTATTATTTGTTGTTATCACATAATTTTGCTGATGAAATTATTAAGAAAAACAAGGATATTCTAGAGAAGGGTGTAAAGTTTATAATACCTTTTCCAAGAATAGAGGTACGAGGGATCACTGATGTTAAATAAAGATATACTGGAGAGAATAGGGCTTGATAAATATCTAGAAAATGGTGTTATCAAGACTTTAGATAGTAGTACAAAAATATGTGTTGATGTTGGCCTGTCAGAAAATGCTAATAATTCCGGTGTGTGGATACACAATGATCCAAGTCGATGCGTTATAGGAATTGAGCCATTAAAACATAATTGGGATGGCTTGCATGGAAAGCACGATTGGCAACCCGACAGAAAAGAGGATCCTAGCACAGGCTGGCCCGGGATTCGTTTAAATACAAATTCTATCATAATCAAGGGAAAAAATGTTATTGACATAAAAGACAAGTTTTTTGCCCTTGAGTGCGCCATAGATAATATTGAAACTCCAGAAATCAAAAGCTTTTATCACATGGAAGAAGAGGGTTCATCTAGTCTGTTGAAGCCGTCTGATAAACACACTAGTTCTATCAAAACCATGGAAAACGTCCAGTGTGTTTCACTTAGCAGCGTGTTTGATTATATTGATTGGGAAAAATTTAAATTTATAGAGCGGTTAAAAATAGATTGTGAGGGTCACGATTTTGAGGTGTTAAAGAGCGCTGAGAAATATTTTGACAAAATTATTTTTATTTCATTTGAAATGAGCCAGTTTAATGAAGGCCATTGGGAAAATCATTATGATTTTAAAGAGGCTAGTCAATATATGAAGGACAAGGGCTTTGAGTGTTTCGCATATGACGGCGGCGACATATACTTTGTTAACTATAAATTTCTGCAGTATGCAAGAGTTATGCACTGGACAAGACACACCGGGATCCTCGTACACCCAAATTCTAGTGTCTTTCTACCCCAGTTCATTCTTCATCCGTTAACTGGGCAAACCTATTATAGTGACTTCTTGATGGAGGCCCCACAATGAACATCTTGGTAACTGGTGCTACAGGATTTTTGGGAAGCCATCTTGTTAAAAAGCTAAAAAGCTTAGATCACGTTGTTTATATTTCGAACACAAGACAGTGCAATTTAAATAAGATTGAAAATCTTTATGAGTTTAATGATATTTCTTTTGATTATATTTTTCATCTTGCTGCAGCAACAAAGGCCGGCGATTACTGTTTAACCCATCAGGGCGAACAGTGGGAAAATAACCAATTGTTAAATACAAATATGTTGATTTATTGGAAAGACTATCAGCCACAAGCTAAAATTATATGTATGGGCACAAGCTGCTCCTATCCCGCTGATTTGCCAATGGTAGAGGAAAATTATTTGACCGGCCTCCCGGGCAAAGATCTTTATACTTACGCTATGACAAAAAGAATGTTATTAACTGGGCTTATGGCGTTTGAAAAGCAGTATGGTCTTAAATGGCTTTATTTTATACCTTCAACTTTGTACGGCCCGGGCTTTCAAGAACATGATAACCATTTTATTTTTGATCTCATTAGAAAGATATATAATGGACAACATCACGGGGCTGATGTTGAATTGTGGGGTGACGGTCATCAGCGTAGAGAGTTAATATATGTTGATGATGCTATTGACGCAATGCTAAATCTATTAGGTGAACAGAATGAGATTTTTAATCTAGGTTCCTCCAACGACCTCCCAATAAGACACTACGCACAAGATATATGTGATTCGGTTGGTTATGAACATGATAAAATTTTTTATAACACGGA
>TARA_R110000824_G_scaffold11746_7_pt1 | contig 20876 bp, 21 predicted proteins | sample TARA_R110000824 | Tara Oceans TARA_R110000824 (sample SAMEA4397747) | marine metagenome | biome: Polar Biome; feature: [MES] marine water layer (ENVO:01000295) within the mesopelagic zone...; material: water (ENVO:00002006), including particulate matter (ENVO:01000060) such as......
CGTTCTCCTTGGTATCACCAAGGCGAGCTTGCAGACCCGCAGCTTCATCTCTGCCGCTTCTTTCCAGGAAACCACCCGGGTGCTTACCCAGGCGGCTGTAGAGGGCAAGAAGGATCAGCTGATCGGGCTCAAGGAAAACGTGATCGTTGGCCGTTTGATCCCGGCTGGTACCGGTGCGGGCATGAACCGTGCACGTATCGCCGCCACCAGCCGCGATGCAGCACTGCGGGCGCAACAGCAGAAAATGCTCGACGCGATGCAGGCTGCTGCTGACCTGAAAGCGGAAGAAGTGGCAAATGCCGCAGCTGCTGCTCCGGCTGCCGAAGCAGAGCCAACCGCTGCTGACGTATTCGGCGAAACACCGGTCGAGGAAGCCTTGATTGCTGCGGATAGTTCCGAAGAACAGCATGCTGCCGAATTGGCGCAAGGTGATGAAGCTGCAACGGGCGATTCACATATGGCAAAAACCATGGGTGAAGGCATCGAAGCAAGCGACACCGAAGCCGCTCAGACTGACGAAGACAAAGAAGAATAGACTTCCCCGTCTGAAATCGAGTTAAAAAAAGCCCCGCTGGAGATGATCCAGCGGGGCTTTTTTCATGGAGGGAAGAGGTTCAAATTTGCGAGACATCCGACAGCGCCTGATCGAGTGCCGCCTCGCCCTTGATCATCTGCTGGTCCGCAGCGATAATTGTCACATCGGTGATCCCGACAAAACCAAGCACATGACGCAGATAGCCAGAGGCGAAATCAATCTCGCTGCCCACTTCGGTTCCACCCGATGCGATCAGCACATAGGCCTTTTTACCACTAAGCAGCCCTTCTGGGCCATTGGCGGTATAGTGGAAGGTTTTCCGGGCGCGGGCGATCTGGTCGATCCAGGCCTTGAGCGCTGCCGGTACAGCGAAATTGTAAATCGGCGTTCCGATCACAAGCGTGTCGGCCGCAAACAATTCGTCGACCAGCGAATCTGACAAAGCCAGCTCTGCCTTTTGCGCTTCGGTTCGCTCGCTTTCGTCGGTGAAGTTAGCGCCCACCCAATCCTCCGTCACAAAGGGCAAGACCTCGGTCAGATCGCGGGTGACAATATTGTCCGGCGCCAGTCTTGCGATCACGGCATCGGTGAGGGCACGGGAGGATGATCCCGCTTTGCGGGCGCTGGCGTCGACACGGAGAATATTTTTGGCCTGGGTCATGAGATTGTTCCTTTTACTGTAAGATGAGACGGGAATAATTGGAGGGGCGCTCCGGGGTCAGGGGGATAAAGAGCGTCCCTCCGTGCGCAGAAGAGTTAATCTTGGAGCTCCCACGCTTCGACAAAGACAAATTCGGCCTTGTCAATTGCTTCGATCTGCAGCGACGAGACGTCCCGGATAGCCAGGGAATCGCGAGGACCGACCAGTTCGCCATTGACCCGGACCTGACCGGTGGAACCGACCAGATAGACATGGGCGCCATCTGCAATCTGGTGCTCAATGGTCGTTCCTGCGCTCAGCGTGGCACCATAGAGGCGCGCATCCGCTCCGATCATCAGCGCACCGCTATCAATGTCCTGCTCGAAGCCGCTGGCGAGGATTTCCAGCTGGTCGGAGCGATCGCCCTTGGGGAAGGCTTTCGCATCCCAGCGGGGGTCGCCGCCGGCTGCGCGGGGCTCTATCCAGATCTGGAACAGACGGGTCTGCTCGTCCTCAAGGTTATATTCGCTGTGCATCACGCCGGTGCCGGCGCTCATCACCTGGACATCTCCAGCCTCGGTACGGCCTTCATTGCCCATATTGTCGCGATGGGTAATCGCCCCTTCGCGGACATAAGTGATGATTTCCATATCCTTGTGGCCATGCATCGGAAATCCGGTTTTCGGTTTGATCTCGTCATCATTCCACACCCGAATCGGTCCAAAACCCATGCGGGCGGGGTCCCAATATTTGCCAAAGGAAAAATGATGGCGGGCCTGCAGCCACTCATGGTCAACATGAGCCAGATCTTTAAATTCACGTTTCTCGATCATCGTCTTTCTCCTGATAGAGCGGACTTCATTTCCACTCTGCTTAAGATTGAAATAGGGCGATGCTTTTGTTTCTAAAATAGACAATATAGAATTTGATTGTTGCCAATATTTATCTAATGTCCCAACATGACCTTACCCGATTATGAAGCATGGGCGATATTTGCAGTGGTTGCGCGGCTAGGCAGTTTCACTGCCGCCGCTCATGAACTGGGGCTCTCCAAACCGACAATCTCGAAAGCGATATCCCGGCTGGAACAGTCGCTAGGCACGGTCTTGTTCCACCGGACATCGCGCAAGATATCCCTTTCTACAGCTGGCAAGTCGCTTCTCCATCATGCCCAGCAAATTGCCAGCGACGGCGAGGCGGCGATGGAGGCAGCTCGCGATACCACCCATTTGTTGCGAGGACAGGTGCGTCTGGCGGCACCTCTCAGCTACGGCCTCTCTCATCTTGCCCCAGTCATCGCCGACTTCATGTGCGCCTATCCCGAGATCACCGTCGATCTGCAGCTCAATGATGCGCGGGTCGATCTGATCGAGGAAGGCTTTGATTGCGCCATCCGGATCGGCGCACTTCCGGATAGCAGCCTGAGGGCGATCAAACTGCGCAACATGAACGGCTATTTCATTGCCGCGCCGAGCTACGTCAAGCGCATGGGGCAACCCAAAACGCCGACCGACCTGAGCCATCACGATTGTTTTATCTATTCCAACACCCCCAGCCCCGAGATTTGGCAGATTAGCGATGCGAAGGACCGCGCGACAAGCGTACGACCCAAATGCCGGTTTCAAAGCAACAACGGTGATGTCATGCTGCCTGCGCTTATTGCCGGGCGGGGCATCGGATATCTGCCCGACTTTCTCTGTCAACATGCGTTAAATGCAGGGTACCTGATCAATATTCTGCCGGGTTGGCACATGGGTGATATCGCCCTCAATATCGTCATGCCCCCCTCTCGCTTGCGTCCAGCCCGGGTAGATGCGCTGGTCAACTTTCTGAAAGAGAATTTGCGTTGACTCGGTGCGCGTGGAGCTTCGATGCTGTCATTTCCCTGTCCTACATCGTCGGGATTTTGTATCTTTCCTTGATGACCAATGAAATGCTGATCAGACCCAATGGCAATAAGCTTCTACCCGAAGGGCATTCTACATGGTCGGGACGGCGAGTTTTTGGCTAAAATCGTGGGCGAAGAATATTTTGCTCTTACACTGTAAAGTTTGTAAAGTTCATCAGGAAAACAGGCTCCAATATTAATGCCGCTGGAAACAATTTTACTTTTTGTCATCGCTGACCTGATGTTTTGCTTCACCCCAGGTCCGGCAACCATGGTTACCGTCAGCCATGCTTTGCCCTTGGGACCAAACGGAGGTATGCGCGGCGCGCTCGGGCCGATCGTGGGCGTGAATATTGGCAATTTTATCTGGTATGGACTGACCGCTTTTGGTCTGATCGCACTAATAAACGCGGTTCCGACCGCTTATGCAGCGCTCCGCTGGATCGGCGTCGCCTATCTGGCATGGATGGGATTTACGATGCTGAGCGGCGGAGCCAGCAAACTTGCCAAACAATCGGCCCGCAGTGCCAGTTTCGGAAAGGGATTGCTCAACGGGCTCGCGGTGCACATGTCCAATCCCAAAGCACTGCTATTCTACACCGCTTTCATCCCGCCATTTATCGATCCGGATGGAAATCTGTTGCTGCAATTTGCGACTCTCGCTGGTCTTACCGTGTTCACCGAAACCACCGGCCTGACCTTTTATGCCGCTCTCGCTTCGAAGGCGCGCACTTTGGGAAATGCCGATCAGGCGCAACCAATATTTCAGAAAATTGCTGCAATCGTGTTGATTGGCGCAGCGCTGATACTGGCTTGGTGGAACCTCACCGGTAGCGCAATACAAAGCGCGTTCAACCTGCCGCAAGGCACAATTGGTTAGATGAACATCATGATCCGTATGTGCTTTTCTCCGCTCGCCTTGCTCTTTGCAATGCCCCTTGCCGCGCAGGAAATACCTGAAGCCGGGTTTGATTCCGAATCGATTTTGGCGCTAAAAGACCTGCAATTGCTTGACCACCGGCTGAATATGATCGGTTACCGGCTGGTCGATGCCAATGCCCCGTTCTGCTCCGACAAAGGGATGCAGTCCGGCTTGTTGCTGCACGATATCAATCAATATCCCGGCCAGGCGATCGCCAGATTCGCGCTGGGTTTTGATGGATCGATTGCGGTCAATGCAGTGGCACCCGATAGCACGGGCGCGACAGCAGGGCTTTTGTCCGGAGACGATATTCTCGCGATAAATGGACTGAAAGTGGAAGATATTCCGCTCAATGGTCCCGAAATCGTGAAAGAGCTACCGGGATATCGCCGGATCGCAGCAGTGAATGCCACATTGGATGAAGCACTGGTTCAAGGTGACGTAACGCTCACCATTCTTCGCGGTGGCGAACAAATCCAGCTGAGACTGATGGCCCGGCAGGCTTGCCCAAGCCGGTTCCAGATTACGCCAGATGATGATCGCGGCGCATCGGCCGATGGCAAAATAGTGTCGGTCACCTCCCGAATGGCGCAATATTTTCTGAATGACGATGAATTCGCCGCCGTGGTCGCGCACGAACTCGCTCACAATCTGCTGAAGCATCGCGACCAGCTCGACGCCAAAAATGTCAATCGCTCGTTTTTCGGACAATTCGGCAAGAGCGCTGGACAGATCAAGATCGCCGAGATCGAGGCGGACCGGCTTTCCATCTGGCTGATGGCCAATGCCGGCTATGATCCGGATGCCGCAATCCGCTTCTGGACCCGCTACGGCAAAGAACATGGCAAGGGCATATTTTCCGCTTCGACCCATTATCGCTGGAAAAAGCGGGTGCGATTATTCGAAGAGGAAATAGGCAAAATGGCGGCGATGAAACCCGTCGATGGTAAATATGCGCCGCCGCTGCTAGCCAAAACAGACTGACTTAATCGTCCCGGTTGTACGCATCCTTGCAATTGCGGCGCTCTTGCTTGTTTTGCGCTTCATCCAGACAAAGGTCGCGCTGTTTTTTGCGGTCGGCCAGAACTTTACGGCCCAGATCTTCTTCCTTCTCGGACTGGCTCTGGGTGGTCGCATCCACTGCGGTTTCGACCACTGTCCCGGCCGCCCGGAACGGCGCCGTGATGATCTTGCTGACGCAGCCGGACAACATCAACGGAATCAAAGCCACCGACAAGGATGAAAACAGGCGCATGAAAGACTCCTCAGCTGCGTTGACAGACGATATATCCGTCCGGAACGTTTCAGGACTGGGCCAGCAGTTTCTCGGCCATGGCCCGTATGTCACCGCCGATATCCGGATGGGCCAATGCCATAGCCAGATTGGCCTCGACATAGCCTTGCTTGGATCCACAATCATAGCGCTTGCCGTCAAAGGTCATGCCATGAAAGGGCTGCTGACCAATCATCTGCGCCATCGCATCGGTCAGCTGGATTTCACCACCCGCGCCCGCCGCTTGCGTCTCCAATATCCGCATCACTTCGGGTTGCAGGATATAGCGACCCGGAAGGATCAGGTTGGATGGCGCAGTGCCCGCCGCCGGCTTCTCCACCAGACCCTTTACCTCGGTAATCGGGCCATCACGATAACCGGGGTCGATCACACCATAAGATGGTGTATCCTCGATCGGGATTTCCAGCGCACAGACAATATTGCCGCCAAGCTTTTCATAAGCGCTTACCATCTGCTGCATGCACCCGGGCGAACCGACCATGAACTCGTCTGGGAGAAAAATCGCAAAAGGTTCGTCACCGATGATGTCGCGCGCGCACCAGATTGCATGACCGAGGCCGAGTGGTTCCTGTTGCCGGACAAAGACACAGTCGCCTGGCCTGACGCGGGTTCCATCGAGAACCGACCGATCTTTCGATCGAGCGGCCATGGTATGCTCTAGCTCGTAAGCCATGTCGAAATGATCTTCGATCATCCCCTTGCCGCGGCCGTTGACGAAGATCATCTGCTCGATTCCGGCTTCCAGCGCTTCATCGACCGCATATTGGAGGAGCGGACGATCAACGATGGGAAACAGTTCCTTGGGCATTACTTTGGTTGCTGGCAAGAAACGGGTGCCCATGCCCGCGACGGGGAAAACGGCTTTTCTGATCGGTTTCATTGGTCTGATCTAGTCCTTCAGATTGTTAGCAAAACTGGTCCGTAATTTCTGCAATTTCGGTGGAATAGTGGCGACGCAATAAGGATTGCTGCGCCCTTCATCTGCCCAATATTGCTGATGATAATCCTCGGCAACATACCAGGGTGCAGGCCCTTCGATCGTCGTGACAATCGGTTCGGAGCGCCCCTCTCCGGCACGGACAATTCCGGCTTCCGCTTCGCTGCGTTGGTCATCGTCGAGGGGAAAAATTGCCGAACGATATTGGGTCCCGATATCATTGCCCTGCCGATTGAGCTGCGTCGGGTCGTGGGTTGCGAAGAAGATATCGAGCAAGACCGCATAGCTTACCATTGAGTCGTCAAATCCGATCTTGATCGCTTCTGCGTGACCGGTCGTACCCGAACAGACCTCGCGATAGGTAGGATCTGGCTTCTCACCGCCAATATAGCCGCTTTCGACAGAATATACCCCGGCAATATCATTGAACACCGCCTCGGTGCACCAAAAACAGCCACCGGCGAAAATGGCTTCCTGCTTGGCCATAGATACTCCCTTCATGCGGCGGCAGCGTCGCCCCCGCTATTTGCGTTCCTGCTAGCTTCGTCGCGTCTGGCGACCAGAAGATACATGGCGGGTGTTACCACGCGAGACAAGAGGGTCGAGCTGATCAATCCGCCGATTATGATCGAAGCCAGCGGTGCATAGAGCGCCCCTCCCCATAGAGCGAGGGGAGTCAAGCCGCCGATTGCGGTTACTGAAGTCAGCAGCACCGGCAGGAAACGGACCTCACCCGCCTTTTCAATCGCTTCCCGCAAATCCATACCCTGAGCCCGCAGTTGGGCGGTAAAGTCGACCAGCAATATCGAGTTTTTAATTTCAATTCCGATCAGCGCAATAAAGCCAATGATCGCCATAACGCTTAGCGAGTTGCCGGTGAAGAAAAGGGCAAGAATGCCACCAACTGTGCCCAAAGGTATAACACCAGCAACCACAATCGTTTCACGGAAGCGCCGAAACTCCGCTACCAGAATCGCAAAAATCAGCATGAACGCGGTAATGATCAAAGGTCCGAAATTACCAAAGGTTTCACCAATCTTCTCTGCCTCGCCGCCTACCGACCAGCTATACCCTTCTGGAAATTTGATCTGCTGCAATTGTTCGACAGCGCGGTCATTGACTGTCGAAGGGACTTCGCCAAAATCCACCTGTGCCGTAACCAGGACCGTGCGCTTCAGCTTATACCGCTGGATTTGCGGAGTCACATTGGTGAGCTTGGGTTCCGTTATCTGCGATAACGGCACAGGATCGCCCGTACGGGTCGCGACATAGATTTTGTCCAGCACTGATATCGGAAGGCTCTCCTCGAACGGGAAACGAACGGTTACAGGATAATTATCCCCTTCCTGATCGCGAAAGGAGGCAGATTCTTCACCGCTGATCGCCAGCCGGATGGCACGACGCGGTTCGCCTGACGGAATATTGAGCAGCGCTGCTTTCTTTTCATTCAAGCCAATGTCCAGATCGATCTTGTCAGTCTCCACGGGATTGACAACGTCGCGCGCGCCAGGGGTTTTACGCAACACATCGGCAATCGTGCCTGCCAATTGCTTGAGATGGTCCAATTCCGGACCGGCCACACGAATCACGATCGGCGCTTCCACGGGAGTACCATTCTGAAAAAGTTCAATCTTCACCCGTGCGCCGGCAATCTGGTCGAGTTGCTTGCGCAAGCGGTCGATCATCTTCGGCCCCTCCCGCGTGTCCCATTCATCCATCACCGCCAAAACTTCACCATAGTTGATGCGTTCGGCTTTCGGCCCGACATTGTAAAATACCTGAGGATTGCCATTCCCGATATTTTCCGCTCGCACCTTGATACTGGGTTCAGTCTCGAGGATTTTTGTGACTTCGCCAACGATCGTGTCCGTGCGATCGAGGCTACTGCCTTGTTCAGCTTCGACCGAAACCCGGAAATAGGGAGCATCGGCAAACGGAAAAAGTGAAAAGCCCAAGGCCGGAACCAGTGCAAAAGCCGACAAGCACAAAACCATGGCCAATGTCACGGTCTTAACCGGAGCCGCCAATGCGATGTGCAGGAATGGACGATAGAAGCGCTGGATTTTATCGTTGACCCATCGCAGCGCTCGATTTCCTTCCGGGTTCTCGTCCCGCCGCAATATGTGACTGGCAAGAAAAGGAATAAGGGACAGGGAGATCACAAGTGAGGAAATCACAGTCGCGATAATGGCGATGAAGAAGGATCTGGTATAGGATCCCGCACCACCGGGCAGAAACAGCAGCGGCACAAAAGCGAGAACCAGAACAGCGGTCGATCCGATAACCGCCGCGCGGATTTCCAGACTCGCCTCGATTGCCGCCTGGGTTCGCGTCTTGCCCATTCGCAAATGACGCGCGATATTTTCCGTCACGACGATGCTGTCATCCACAAGCAGCCCGAGGGACACGATGAACCCCGCTATGGAGAGTTGGCTGAGATTATATCCCATCGAATATAGCACCAGCAAGCCGGACGCGAGCGAGAGCGGAATCGAGATCATGACGATCGCCGATGACCGCAGACCAAGCGGTAAAAGGGTAAAAATGACTAAAGCGATGGCAATCGTAAAGTCACGGGTCAGTTCGCTTAACCGCCGCTTCACATCGCGGCTCTGGTCGAACTGCATGACCAGTTTTATATCCGGCGGCAAAGTCGACCGTTGCAATTCCATTTCGATATCAAGTTCGCTTTTCAGACGAGTGACGTCGACAGCATCTTTTTGCGTGACAGTAAGAAATACGGCTCGCTGACCATTATGTCGGGTTCGATAGAGCTGTTCCTCAGCTCCCCAGTCCACATCCGCAACATCGCCAACGGTCAAAAGCGAACCATCAGAAGCCCGGAGAGGCAATCCACGAATTTCATCCAAATGTCGAAATGCACCACCGGCTTCTACATTCAGCCTGCGCTCTCCGCTCTGCACTGCGCCGCCAGGCAAGTCTGCACCGCCCAGACGGACCGCATCGGCAATCGCGCTAGCCGGAACGCGTAATTCTGATAAGCGGTCCGGTTTGACTTCGACGCTGACTTCCGGTTGCGGCAGACCAAATATCCGCGATTCGCGAACACCGGAATTGCGCGCGAAGGCATCCACAACATCTTCGGCATATTTTTCCATCCGCCGCCATGAGGCGGTTTCACTGACCAGAGCCACTTGCATGACAGCCGCTTCGGTTGTCCGGATTTTGCGATATTCCAGCTTTTGCAGTTCCGAGGGAAGCTGATCACGGATCGCCGATACTTCGCGTACAACATCATCAAAATAGCCGTCAACGTCGCCCGACCATTGGCTGAATTCAACGCGAATGACCGTTCCACCGTCTGTACTCGTCGATTGCACTTCCACGATATCATCCAGGCCCTGAATGACGTCTTCGATCGGCTTGGCAACCGTCTCTTCCATTTCCTGCGCATCAGCCCCGGGCTGGATCGCGATGATATTGACGGCGGGAATGGGAAAATGGGGGTCTACTGCTTTGGGAATTCCAAAGAGCGCACTAACTCCCAGCAAAGCGAGCAGGATGAAAATGACCGAACTGAGCTGCCAGCGGGAAATGACGAACCGGGCAAGCATATCAGAGTTGACGATCCTTTTGATTCAATAAAGCGGTCATCGTGCTTTCCGGATAGGCTTTATCAAATCACCATTTTGCAATTTCTCGACACCGCGAGTGACAATGACTTCACCCGCAGCCAATCCGCCCAATATTTCAAGATTCTTGTCGGTCAGTTTGCCAATTTCGACGTTACGCTGCTTCACCCTATTCTTGCCATCCACCACAAACACCAGGCCTTCCCCGGTGCGGACACCGAATATCGAGCTTGCTGGAATCGCGAAGGTCGCCGATGTTTCGCGAGCCACCTGGACTTCAACCATACCCAATTGGCCGGAACGGAGGCGGTCGCTGGCCGGAAGCGAAAAACTCACTTCAAACGTTCCGGTCCGCTCGTCCGCCCGCCCGTCTTTCTCGCTTACCAATGCGTCAAGCGGCGTTTTGGAAACCGCAGAAAGCATAACCTTGGCGGGCATGCCGACGCTCAAACGGGCGGCCTCGGAATCGGTCATGGGCACACGCAGCACAAAACCCTTGTCGATCTCTCCCAGCACCAGTCCGGTCATGCCGGCCGTCACTATCTGTCCGGCATCAATATAGCGTGACAGGATAATTCCGCTGCTGGGTGCTCGGATATAGGAGGTACGGCTGGCAAATTCCGTCGACTCGATCTGCGCCCGGGCAGCGCGCGCTGACGCCTCTGACTGCTCGAGTCGGGACTTTGTCACCCAGCCATCCTTGTACAATTTCTGGATGCGATCATATTCGGACTCGGCACGATCGCGTTCCGCGCGTGCTGCACTAAGATCTGCAGCGACCGTGCTGTTATCCAGAGCAGCGAGGACAGCACCGCGCTTCACTCTGTCACCTTCTTCATAGCCAACGGAAGCGACTTTACCCGCAGTGGTAAAACCCAATGATGTTTCTCTGCGCAGGCGAACAGTGCCGGCAGCATTGATGGTTTCATAATCGCTGGCCGGTTGGACCGTGGTCACCGCTGCGGGAATCGGGGCGGCTGATTTTGGTTTTGCTTCCGGTTCGCTGACGCTGCATCCGGTCAAACAAACCAGACCGACCAAAATCGATATTATCGTTCTGCCAAGCGTCATATCGCGCACTACCACCCCTATTGATTTCGTCTTAAGTCGCTAGCCGGTCTTGACCAATAGAAAATTGCGAAATCAAATCAAAAAGGGCCGGATTATTAAACCCAGCCCCCCAAATGTGTTATTAAAGAGTCAGTATTAACTTTCTGTGCCGACGATCTCTTGGCCAGATCCTCCCATGACCTTATAGACGATTCCCGCCAGTATCGCTCCCGCAACTGGCGCCACCCAGAAAATCCAAAGCTGCGACAATGCTATACCGCCTTCGATCAGGGCAGGGCCGCTGCTTCTGGCTGGATTGACCGAAGTGTTCGTCACCGGAATGCTGATAAGGTGGATCAGCGTCAGCCCCAGGCCAATCGCCAAGGGTGCAAAGCCAGCAGGAGCCCGGCCATCCGTCGCTCCGAGAATGATCATCAGGAAGAAGAAGGTCAGCAAGATCTCAATCACGATGCCGGCTCCCATTGCATAGCCGCCGGGTGAATGTTCTCCAACGCCGTTGGATGCCAGACCGTTCACCGCGATATTATAATCCGCATTGCCCGAAGCAATCAGATAAAGCGCGGCGGAGGCAGCAACAGCGCCTGTAACCTGGGCAATGAGATAGACCGGAATTTCCTTGGCCGGAAACCGTCCGCCCATCCACAGACCGATGGTAACGGCAGGATTAAGATGGCATCCGCTGATATGGCCAATGGCGTAAGCCATTGTCACGACCGTAAGCCCGAAAGCTAGAGACACGCCAAGCAGACCAATGCCAACTTCCGGAAAGGCTGCAGATATCACTGCGCTGCCGCACCCGCCGAAAACCAGCCAGAATGTCCCAAGAAATTCTGCCAAGGATTTTTGTACTGCTGTCATGATATTTTACCCCCTCGTCTGGTTTACAGCGTTCTCCAGCGCCGACCATTTTGACTTTATCGTAAGTTGACAGCCTCTCCAAGGTAGCGACCTGTAATAGTATGTAAACGGTATGCTATTCCGGGGTCGCCGCACGGCGCAAGCGATCGTTCAGCGCAATACCGATACCGTCTTTGGGTATTGGAGCCACCGCAATTCTGGCCTTCCCGCTCGAATCAGCATCGTGGAGAGCGGCAAACAAAAGACTGGCGGCTTCTGCGAGATCTGACTGTGAGGAAAGGTTCCGGTGCCCCGACACGGGTCCAAAACCGATATGATATTCATCCGCATCGGCGGTTCCTGCATTGAGGCGAAGCGGTTTCGACGGTGCATAATGCGACGCCATTTGTCCGGGCGCCTGAATTTCGCAGGTGTCTTTGACTCTAGGCGGTTTGCAAGCGATGTCTTCCAGTTGCGCCTGCGTTACCGGGCCCGGCCGCAAAATCCGGTAGTCCACATCATCAATTGCAATGATCGTGGATTCGATCCCCCGTTCGCATGGTCCACCATCCAATATCATCGGCGCTTTCGCGCCCAGACTTCGTGCGACATGATCGGCCGTAGTTGGGCTGATCGCGCCGCTACGATTGGCTGAAGGTGCAGCAAGAAACAGTCCAGATTCTTTGAGCAATTCGCCCATCACCGGATGCGCAGGACAACGCAACGCGATCGTGCCCAGACCTGCGGTGACAGCAGCGGCGACCGGGCAATTTTCGGCTTTGGGCACCACCAGCGTCAGTGGCCCCGGCCAGAGCGCCTCGGCGAAACGAATTGCGAGTTGGTTAAATCGCCCAAGCTTTCCCGCTGCTTCCAGATTTGGAACATGGACAATCAGCGGATTGAAATCCGGGCGGCCTTTGGTCCGGTATATCTCCGCTACCGCGGCTGCATTGGTCGAATCGGCGGCTAGACCATAGACGGTTTCAGTAGGCACAGCGACCAGTCTGCCCTCACGCAATCGCGAAACGGCCTCGCCAATCGTCGCTTTGCCGTAGCGGCGCAATTCCCCGCCAATATGATCATTTGAGCCCGACATGACCCTGCGCTATAGCCCAGCGGAAATTCAGGCAACAACGGATAGCAAATTCATGACTTTTACAGCCCCCAGTCGCGAACAGAATTTTGTGCTTAAGCATATTGCCGATATCGGTGAACTAGCGAGCCATGACCGTTTTGCCGGTGCTAGCGAGGATATGGTCGAGGCGATTGTCGAAGGCATCGGCCAATTTGCTGCAGGCGAATTTGCGCCGCTGAACCGGATTGGCGACACAATAGGAGCCCGCTGGAACGATGGCAGTGTGACCATGCCGAACGGATATAAGGAGGCTTATAGGCAATTTGTTGAAGGCGGTTGGGCATCGATTGACGGGCCGGAAGATTTTGGTGGCCAGGGCCTGCCCTATTCGCTGTCGGCGCTCATCCTGGAAACCTGCGGCGCCGCCAATTTTGCCTTCACTCTTTGCCCGATGCTAAGCTTCGGTGCGATCGAGGCGATCCACGTTCACGGATCCGACGAACAGAAGGCCCAATATTTGCCCAACCTGATTTCAGGCGCTTGGACCGGAACGATGAATCTGACCGAGCCGCAGGCCGGGTCGGATGTCGGTGCACTGCGCTCAACGGCAGAGCCTATTACCGAGGGCGAGCATGCAGGGAAATACCGGATCAAGGGACAGAAGATCTTCATCACCTTTGGCGAACATGATCTGACCAACAATATCATCCATCTTGTACTCGCACGAACACCGGGAGCGCCCGAGGGAACACGCGGCATTTCGCTGTTCATTGTCCCCAAATATCATCTTGATGCAGACGGCAAGGCCGGTGCACCCAATGACGTGAGTTGTGTTTCGATCGAGCACAAGATCGGCATCCACGCCTCGCCGACCTGCGTCATGGCTTATGGCGAGCAGGGTGAGTGTATCGGCGAAATGATCGGCGGCGAATTTGGCGGCATCAAAGCCATGTTCACGATGATGAACAACGCCCGCATCAATGTCGGTTCGCAAGGCGTGCAGATCGCCGAACGGGCGACCCAGCAGGCCAGCCAATTTGCCATGGAACGGGTCCAGTCGGCCCGCGCCGGCAGCGGTAACACGCAACCGGTGGCGATTATCGAACATCCGGATGTACGGCGGATGCTTTTGCGGTCCAAAGCCCTGACGCAGGCAGCCCGCGCCTTGCTCTATTATGCAACGTCGAGCGTCGACCGCGCCACCCTTGGTATCGAAGGAGCCAAGTCCCGCGCCGAAATCCTGACCCCGTTGATCAAGGGCTATGGCACCGACATAGGCAATGAAGTCGCCTCGCTCGGGGTGCAAGTGCATGGCGGCATGGGGTTCATCGAGGAAACCGGCGCTGGCCAGCATTTCCGCGATGCCCGGATCGCACCGATTTACGAAGGCACCAACGGTATCCAGGCCGCCGATCTGGTTGGCCGGAAACTGGGAATGGATGGCGGAGAAGCGATGGTAGCGCTTATTTCCGAGATCCGCACCGAGGCGAAGGACGAAGAGAGCCTGTTGGCACTGGCCAACGCCTGCGAAGACACTCGGCAGTGGATGGCCAGCGGCGATGCGTCGATCGATGACCGTCTGGCGGGTAGCTATGCGTTCATGACCATGTTGGCGACCGCTACCTGCGGAATGCTGATGAAGAAACAACATGGGATTGCTACCGCCGAATTGGCCGGAGGCGATGACATGTTCCTAAAAGCCAAGCTGGTGACCACCCGCTATTATCTCGACCATCTGGTACCGGAAGCGCTGGGTCTGAAGGCCGCTGCGATGGGGGGAGCCGTAATATTGTACAGCTTGAGCAGCGCCGAACTGGCTGGCTGATCATGATGGACGAGAATAATAGAGATTTGCTGAAACGCATTGCCAATGCGCTCGAGCGGATCGCGCCGTCAGCCGCCAGTCCAGTTGATTTAACCTCGGGCGATGCCTTTCTTTGGGACGGACACAGTCCAAAGATCATTGCGCCATTCACCCCCACCGATATCGATCTACTCACCGGCATTGGTCAGCAAAAGTCGCGGTTGCTCGACAACAGCATCCGCCACGCCCGCGGACATGCCGCTCATGATGTGCTGCTCTGGGGTTCGCGCGGTATGGGGAAGTCGGCGCTCGCCAAGTCCGTCGTTCGGTTGTTGCAGACTCAAGGGCAAGATATTGCTCTGGTTGAGGCGCCCTCGGACCATCTTGAGACGCTGCCAACGCTGTTCGCGCTACTGGCTTCTTCAAAGCGCCGTTTCATCATCTTCATCGACGATATCGGGTTTGCCGAAGGCAGTAGCGAACCGCGTACGCTCCGCTCAATGCTGGAAGGCGGTGCGAGCCAGCGGCCTGCCAATGTCCGGCTCTACGTCACTTCCAACCGCCGCCACATCGTGCCGCGCCAGATGAGCGAGCAGGATGATCCGGTTAACCCCCGCGACGCAGTCGATGACCAACTGGCATTGTCTGATCGTTTCGGTTTGCGATTGGGGTTTCACGCCGCATCGCAGGATGATTATCTTGCCATCATCGCTCGATATGCTCAGGCTCATGGCCTCGACTATGATCGTGAAGATGCCCTGCTATGGGCGAAGCAACGCGGCAGCCGGTCGGGCCGCGTAGCATGGCAATATATTGTCGAACTGGCCGGTCGCGTGGGTAAGTTTCTGACCTAAGCCTATTTCTCTGCCGCTGCGGCCGGTTTGGCAGCACCCTTGCGCGAGACTCGCCAGATGATACCGCCGACATCGTCACTGACCAGCAACGCGCCGGTCTGGTCAAAGGCGACCATCGCAGGGCGACCGCGAGCCATTTCCTCTTGGTCGACAAACCCGCTCAGGATCGTGACCGGCTTGCCTTCGGGTTCGCCTCTCAGGTTAAAATTGACATAGACCACATCATAGCCGGACAATGGCTGTCGGTTCCACGAACCATGGCGCGCGACTATCGCACCGGATGCAAAAGGTTTTCCGAGCGCCTGGCCATGGGAAAAGGCGAGACCCAGCGGTGCCACATGCGCGCCCAGAGCATAATCCGGCCGCCGCTCATATTGGCGGTGGTCGAGATTTTTCGGATCGACGCGTGGATCAACATAGCCGCCCCAGAAATGCCAAGGCCAGCCATAATGCGCGCCCCAGCGCACTTCGGTGAGATAATCGGGTACCATGTCGCTACCGAGCATATCGCGCTCATTGACCACCGCATAAAATTTGTCAGTACCAGGCAGATAGGCCATGCCTACCGGATTGCGCATACCATCGGCGTAGATGGTTTTTTTGTTGGTCGCTAGCTCGACCCGCAAGATGGCGGCGCGCTGCTTCTCGATATCCAGACCATTTTCGCCGATATTGCTGTTCGAACCGACGGAGATGTAAAGATATTTCCCATCTTGGCTGGCAAGCAAATCGCGGGTCCAGTGATTATTCGGTGCCTTCGCGTTCAGGTTGGCGACCTTGCGGCTCTCGGCGGTGATTTTCTTGTCGCCTTCCACATAGGGATAGGCATAGACTGCGTCGGTATTGGCAACATAGAGCGTGCCATCAACCAGCGCCATTCCGAATGGCGAGTTGAGATTTTCGAGAAAAGTAAATTTCTCGTCGATCTGGCCATCCTTGTCGCTGTCGCGCAGCAGGCTGATACGGTTTGCCGATTCGGTTCCAGCTCCGGCCTTGCTCATCAGATTGCGCATGACCCAGCCTTCAATGCCCTTGTTGGTCCGCGGCGGGCTGTTGGTTTCCGCCACCAAAAGATCGCCATTGGGCAAACGGTACATGCTCCGCGGATGGTCCAGTCCTTCGGCGAAGCGCTCAACCACAAGACCCTCGGCTGCAACCGGGCCTTCGCCCTCGCCCCAGGGTTCTGCTTTCGCGATATTGATGGTCGGGAATTTTTCCGAGCGAACATTGCTCAGCTCCGGCTCGACGCCGGTGGTCGCCTCAAGCGGCAAGCGCGCAGTGTCGCCACGGGTGAAATAATATCCTGCGCCGATCCCGAGGACGATGAGCAGAATCGCGATATTTCTAATATGTTTTAGCATGAAGGGATAATAGGTGGCGTCAAAGGTCCTGACAAGCGCGGTTTGAAATGCTTATCGGCCTTGCCACCAGATTATCAGCGCCGCCAGTGCGCCAAGCGCCAGTCCGGCCAATAAACCAGCCGAAGGCTGCCCCATATAGCCGCCACCAATCGCGCCAACAATCGTGCCAATCGCGATGAATACGCCGCCACCATTACGATTTTTGGAGCCATCGCTGGAAGGATTGGAAGCATGTTGTGGTTTTTCAATAGTCATGTTTGCAGCCCTAAACGACGATGTATTAGATGACCAGAACTTCCCATCCAACATATGGTTAACATATTGGTAACCTTGACTTTTGAAGATATTTCCATCGGTCGATTATATGACTCATAGCTGAGATTGGAGGCAGGGTCGCTTCCTGACTAAGGAGCCTTTGATGCTATTACCCGTATTTATAGACTCCACCCATTATAGCGCTGCCGAATTGCTGATCACCAACTATGGCGAAGAAGCCGGGCTGGAAGCAGCCAATCGCGCAGACAAGAGCCGTTCGCTGGGCAACCATCTCCATTATTGTAAATGGCGGCAAGTCGAACGGCTATGCATATTTCTGGCAATAGACCAATCGATCGGTACGGTGCACTGATCTAGCGGTCGGGGTCGCAGATGATTTCGGCTGCGCCATCCGTGCGCACGGTACAATTGGGTTGTCCAGCGATCGCGATCCGGCCGGTGCCATTGTTGGTGATATTGGCTTCCCGCGTCACCTTCATCCGGCTGCTCGCCGGGCCGCGCTGAACCAGCATAAGCTTTTCTACCGTGAGGTCCGGGCTTTCGAAGATGCTGGCTCCTTGCAACTCCACCCGGGCGTCGCGCGCCTCACCGGCCATGATCATTTGCCCGCCGCCAGTCATCGCTACATCAAGCCGGTCCGCATCGACCGCGTCGATCCGCAGGGTGCCAAAGCCCCCGAGACGGACGCGTGGTGTCCGGCCCGATAGTTTGTCGAGTGTCACCTGACCGGACCCGAGATGCGAGACATTGCTGATCGCATAGCTGCTGAGATAAAGCGTGACCGGAGCATCGGCATCATAATTGTCGCCATTAAGCGATTTGGGGCGGACGGACACGACCAGCTGTTTGCCGTTTTTTTGCAGCAAAACCCGGTCCAGTAATTCTCGTGTTTCGCCTTCCGCCCGGGCTGAAGCACCTTTGCCAGAAGTCAGCACCACATCGACGCCACTGCCGATCCGGATGTCTTCAAATCCATAGATAGAATATTTGCGTTCTGCTGCCTGTGCCGCCGTTGGTAACAGCAACGCGGCGGTCAGCATCACTATCGACAAAAACCTCATATCGGCCTCGCTTCACCAAATTCCATCCAGCCAAGCCAGCGCGGAGTCTTCGGTGCATAATGGCCGTCATTATCCGCGAGCGCATAGCCATTGGCTTCAAATAAGCTGGAGACCGGCCGATGCAGATGACATCCGCCAGCGATATGTTTCCAGACCGGCTCGATACGCCGTTGCCATTTCTCGGGTCCCTTGTCGGGGGCCCGGCCATGTTCAAGAAACAGAATCTTGCCGCCGGGCTTCAATACCCGCCGCATTTCCGAAAGCACTTTTTCGCCATCCTGCACCGAGCAGAGCGTGAATGTGGTCAGCACCGTGTCAAAACTGGCATCGGCAAACGGCATGGCTTCCCCAATGCCGTCACATATATCCATGTCGAAGCCGCGTTTGCTTGCTTCCTGGCGGGTATAGTCGAGCAATTCTGCAGACGGATCGAGGCCGGTCAATTTAGTGACCTTCGAACGGTCGTAAAATTGTAGATTAATCCCGCCGCCGCAGCCGAGTTCAAGCACGTCGCCGTCGGCTTTTGGCACGATCATGCTGCGGTCTTTCATCACCGCTGGCTGTGAACAGGCGACGCGGATCAGCTTCGGAACCGCATATTTTTCCCATAGATTTGGCATCACCGGCGAATCTGCCACAGCAGCGACAGATCGCCAAGCGATTTCAGCAAGTTGGTCGCGCGCTCAACCGCAGCTAATGTCGCCAGAGCCCATCGCCCTCGATTTGCACTTGGCGTCGCCATGAATCCGGACATCACCCGATCCCATGACCTTGGCATCGACCGATCCATCCGAAGACAGCTCGACATCGCCACTGCCGGCAACCGATATGCTGGCGCTATCGGCGTTGAGCTCCTTGCCGCTGATATCGCCCGAACCGGCAATTGATATATCAATCGATTTGGCCGTGCCTGCCAGAGTGAGGTTACCCGAACCGGCAATTTTCGAATTGAGCGAGTCTGTATCGATTTTGGCCACCCGGATATTGCCGGATCCGGCAATACTCAGGCTGGTCGAATCTGCGGTCATCGCATCGATTTCCATATCACCCGAACCGGCGAGCTTGGCGCTATTCAAAGCGGGCGCGCTGATGTAGATCGTGGCGCTACCGCTATCACCCCAGGATAGGCCATTACTCTCCCGACCGATTTTGATCTGGTCGCCGGAGATCTTGTATCGCAATTGTTCGATTGCCTTGGCGTCGCCATCGGCCCGGATTGAAAATTCATCTGCGGTGGTGAAGACAATATTATCAGGACCGGCAAGCGTTACCCCTTCGAAGGCGCCCGGGTTACTCGCGCTGGTACCGATCGGACTACCATCGGAAAAGCTGCTGCTGGAGCTGCTTGCAGCATCGCCGACAGCATTGACGATCGAGCCTTCGCAAGCAGCGAGCGCCAGTAAAGGTACCAAAAATAATATTCTCTTCATCCATGCCTCCATTGCTGTATTAGCATAGTAATACGCCTATGCTCGGCAGAGATCAAATTAAAAATTCACTTCTTCGGGACAGAAAAAAGGGGCTGCCACATCGCTGTGACAACCCCTCCTCTATTTCGACGAAGGACGATAAGCTATCGATCAATCATCCTTGACTTCATAATATTGCGGAGCCGCAATATTGAGAATCTCGAGAATTTTCGTCAGAGCCGTCGGCTCGTCGGTTTCTTCCATCGCTGCCAGTTCGCGGGCAAGCCGGCTGGATGCCGCTTCGAAAATCTGCCGTTCGGAATAGCTTTGTTCCGGCTGGTCATCGGCGCGGAACAGATCGCGGGTCACTTCGGCAATCGATACCAGATCGCCTGAATTGATCTTCGCTTCATATTCCTGAGCCCGGCGCGACCACATCGACCGCTTGACCTTGGGCTTGGCTTTCAGCGTTTCCATGGCTTCGCGGAGCGTCTTGTCCGAAGACAATTTGCGCATTCCTACGCCTTCTGCCTTGTTGGTCGGAACCCGCAAGGTCATCCGCTCTTTTTCAAAACGCAAAACATATAGTTCGAGTTGCATGCCTGCAATTTCTTCATTTTGCAGTTCGACAACTCGACCAACGCCATGTTTTGGATAAACAACATAATCGCCCACATCAAAGGACAGCACATTCGCAGCCATAAAAAGCCTTTCTTGATTCGATGGAAAAAGAACGCTGGTAACGTTCAAACTTCGTCATACTTCGACGAATAAACCCTTTCGTACATATATTTAACGACCGGACACCACCCGCTCCCTCAGGTGTCCAGCCGATTACAAATATTATGTAGCAGATTCGTCACAAAAAAGCAATTTATCGTTGCAATGCACAACTGATCGTGCGCGGACACCCCATATAATGGCCTCCGGCGATCAAATGGCGATCAGGATTTCATTTTTCCAGCATGGCAATATCGGTTCGCCCGCGCGAACCGATATAACAGAATGCGAAATTAATCGCCCTCGCCGGGTTTCTCGGAGAAGAAAGCTTCAAACTTGCCTTCCATGCCCTTAAACTCATCGGCATCGGCGGGCGGTTCGCGGCTGACCGTGATGTTCGGCCATTCTTCGGAAAATTTGGTATTTACCTCGAGCCATTTTTCAAGGCCGTCTTCGGTGTCCGGCAGAATCGCTTCAGCCGGGCATTCGGGTTCACAAACACCGCAATCAATACATTCGCTCGGGTTGATGACCAGCATATTGTCACCTTCGTAAAAGCAATCCACCGGGCAGACTTCGACGCAGTCCATATATTTGCA
>TARA_R110000824_G_scaffold5793_8_pt1 | contig 20876 bp, 14 predicted proteins | sample TARA_R110000824 | Tara Oceans TARA_R110000824 (sample SAMEA4397747) | marine metagenome | biome: Polar Biome; feature: [MES] marine water layer (ENVO:01000295) within the mesopelagic zone...; material: water (ENVO:00002006), including particulate matter (ENVO:01000060) such as......
CTGACAAAGCCGCCGCAGATGCTAAAGCCGCAGCAGACAAGGCCGCAGCAGATAAAGCACATGCCGATGCACAAGCAGATGCTAATTCAAATGGAATTCCCTGTTGTCCTGCTTGCCCCGAAGGTAATTGTGAACCATGCCATGCAGATAGTGTTCCGTGTCCTGAGGAACCTGAGGAGCCCGAGGAATCTGCTGATGTCAGCGGTGATGGAGAAACTACTACCTCGAACACGCCTAAATTATTGGGCGGTATAGCAGTAGCAGGAATAATCCTGTATATGGTCAGGAAGAAATTTAAATCATAATCTTTAAGTAGTCTAACGGAGTATAGCAATATATGTCCATAGTTGGGTTTGATTATTTTGGTAGGAATAATACCATACTATCTAACGCAGAAACTCGGACATTTAATTCTTATTACAGCAAGCATGATACTAAAAACATGGATGAATTAACTGACGCAAATAATATGTGGCCCACAGGTTCCACCACAGTTAACCACTCCTTAAAAGAATTACTCCCGCCTATTGGCGTAATATGTGGGTGTCCACCCACAGGGATGCCTTTTGTATTTAGTGGAATGCCCGATAGTCCCATCCCTCCGCTCCGAGATACAAGAAAGATGAGTGGAGGAACTGCGAGAATGAAATGGTCCGGTGATAATGCAATTGATATTCCTTATGATGAGGGAATCGCTGGTAATAGGTGTGTTGTCTATTTGACAATTCAACCATCGTATCGAGCGTTGTTTAAAATCACTTTTGAGCATCATGGAGGAGGTAAGAAAATTTGGCATGAGGTGGTCGATGGGTGGACTACCCCCACAGGCATAAGAGGAGGAGGGCATTCAAAAAACACATCAACAATTTGGTCCGGAAATGGTAGTGTGAGACTTAAATTAGTCAAATTAATGAAAATTCCTGAGAGTGCGAAGGGGCAACCAACTACTCTCGCAAGTGATTGTATAGAACCACTAACAGATGCCACCTGTCGAAGCGTTCAACGAGGTAGCGACCCAAATGCAGCATGGGCTGGCTATCCAACTTGCAAATGTGGGTGCAAAGATGGTTATGAAAAATCACCAAGAGACAATAATAAATGTCTTCCCACCGGCCAAATAGACCCTGATTGTGGAAATAATGGATGGAGAGGACAGTGGAGGCGACAATTTGGTAAGTGTGCATGTATGGTAGGGTCTGAAAAGTGGTACGGGGGTAAACAATATCAGTATGGGACATTCCATCAAAGAAATAAATGGAATCAAGATACACACCAATATGACCCTGTATATCATACTGTTCCTGATGGTGATACTTGGTGCATAACTCCTGAAAAGGTTTGTGCTGATAATGAGGAAGCCCACCTTGATTGGAATTTAAATTGGAAATGTGAACCAATAATGGGTTGTATGGATAAGTATAGTGTTCATTATAACCCTAACGCCGTAAAAACTGCTGGAAGTTTGTGTGGTGGAACAGATTGTGCTGAGTGTGGTAAAAATGATTCTGCTTGTTTAGAGAGTTGTGGGGAAACTTGTATTCAAGGAACATCTAAGAAGATTTTAGGAACCGGAGATGGCTCATGTAATAAATTACTTGATTCATTTGCAACTGTTAAAAATGGAAGGGGTAAATATAATAAGTATGCCCTTGCTGAAAGCGGCCACGCTTCAAGATGGCGAGTAATTCAGGAGATAAATATTCATGATGTGGCTAATCCAACAGGAAGTGGAGGAGGGTATAAGGCTTTTAATAATTTAGCAGATGCTACCGCATATTATAACGAACTTAAAGGTGATTCAATCGTTAAAGGATGCACCAATAATACTGCAACAAATTATGACCAAGATGCCAACCAAGATGATGGCTCATGTGAGGGTGCAATCATTAGAGGATGTATGGATGAAAATGCGGATAACTATAATTCTGCCGCAACAGAAGATGATGACTCTTGTGAATATGCTGCAAGAGGTTGCATGGATTCAACAGCCACTAATTATAATCCAAACGCAACAGAAGATGATGACTCTTGCACATATGCAGACGAAACTGAAATTGTAAGTGATGGATTGCCAACATGGACAATACCCGCTGGCATTGTTGGCGCATTGGCTGTAATCATGATGATTGCTAAGAAATAATTCCCCAACCATTAAGTAGTCGTTTATGGATAACTTTGTGTATGAGCCTCTTTGGACACGATGTTTTTGGTTGGGTAAATGGATTATATCATGCAGATGATACCAAGCAAGGCCCAAAATTCAAAAGTGTAGTGTCGGGTGATGCCATTAAAGATGACCTTGGCTCAGGTGGTAAATGGGGAGAAGGCGGAACAGCCCTCTCTATGATGGATGAAGAACATTTTTATGTGGTTCTCAATCCCGGTTGGGAAATGACGGTTCAAGTAAAAGATTTAGAATCGGGTAGTGAAACCTCTAAAACAGCCTCCGATTCATTACCTGTAATTCAAGTAAGTGGTGTCAACGGAGTTATTAGACTGAAGAGATTGAAAACTCCTGATGGTGATGTATATGAATATAGCACAATCCCGACAATTTAATCATGAATTTAAAGAAAAGCGAAGGTGAGATAATGGTTAGAGGCGGCATTAGAGAAACTTTGACAACCCCACCAGCCATTTTCTTAATCATTATATTCTCAATTTCTATATTGGGTTCCCGATGGGCGAATAAGTGAAATGTTGTGTTAAATACAACCTATTTCTTATTTATTGTGAATGTTCCTGATACATCGCACGAATCGCAGAAGACATAGAAAATAATTTTCGTATCCGTTTTGATGGCGTTTTTTGCTTCTTTCATAGTCCATCCACAAGTAGGGCATTTCATAAATCATATTTTATTCAACCACCTATTTAATAGGAACCTTTAGATAGGTTGTATCCAAATTTCAACTATGGCTATGTTTATAGTTGATGGCGGATATTTTGTAGGAAGATTTCAAAAGCATTGGCGAGAGGGTGGTGGAAAAAACATCAAATGGTGGTATGATAGATATAAGACCGAAGAAGTGTCTTATGACGAATATAAAAAGAATGCTAAGAGGATTCTTGGATATGACCTCACATACTTAACGATGAAGATGGAAGAGATGGATGATATCGACAAAGTATATGTTTGTTATGATGGAATTTATGGAAGAAGGCCAAGAGGCATGGTTTATAAGAATTATAAACGGCAACGAAGTGGCATCAATCCTAAGAAACATAAAGGAATAGATGTCAGAGATAGAATCAAAAAGTGCGGCCATGCACCTATGCGACTCAGAGAATCATGGGAAGGGATGTATGATGAATGGAAAGAGGCCGATGATATAATCGCTGAAAGGTTGCAAGCATTATCAGCGGCAGGAGAAGATGTAATAGTTATGAGTAAGGATTCAGATATGATTCAATTTTTATCATGGGAGGGAAAAATCAGACTTCATGATTTCACAAAGGAAATTACTGCCGAAACAGTCAAGGAAAAGCATGGCATTTGGCCCCAAGAATATGTCGATTGGAAGACCCTATCAGGGGATACGGCAGATAATATACCCGGATTACCTCATGTCGGCGGTGCAACAGCAAAAAAACTTATTAAACAATACAGGTGTATTGAAAACATCCCTGATGAACGATTTATCACATATCATCCTCGGAATATTGAGAAAACCATGAAATCCTTTATCCATATACGGGAACAATCGAATATTTCCTTAAAGGAGTTTGTTGATGAATTTGGAAGTATGTGGCGAGCAATTGAAAAAGGCAATATCCCCTCTCCCATACCATACGGAATAGGTATAAAATTATTTGAACGATTTCCAAATCTTGAAATAGAATTTATGAAGAAAGATTTAACTGTTCAAATACATGAATGGAAGAAAATAATCAAATTACCTATGGTTTTGAATAGTTAGTTGATTATGATAAACGACCCAAATTTATAAATAGTCGTGAGGGAAATTATAGGTATGGCCACAGTCCCTCCTCTTTCAAATCCCTTGAATGAGACAAATTGGATAAATTTATTGAATCTTGACCGACATCGAAGTTCATTGGTCAAATCCACGCACCTACCCATGAGGGATAAGTTTTATCATGCCGCAGGATTATTTTGCCCAACTGACATTACTTGTAATGAATGTGGCGGAGAGGGTATGTTTCCCGCTTGTGACTATTGCGAAGAGGGATACCAAGAATGTCAGGACTGTGATGGAAATGGTCGAATACATTGCCAACAATGTGAGGGAGAGGGTGAGGTTCAGATTGATTGTGAGGCATGTGATAACGGAGATGTGGATTGCGGCAAAGATAGATGTAATGAGGGAATCATAAAATGTGAAGATTGTATGGGGGAGGAAAAATCTCAATGTGGCGATTGTGGAGGAGATGGTAAAGATTCTCAAACTGATGGAGAGGAGTGTGGTACCTGCGATGGAGAAGGTGAGATAGATTGTGAGGAATGTGTTGGTGAAGGGGAATATGAATGTGACGATTGTAACGGCGTAGGGACTGTTGCTTGTAATGAATGTGATGGCCATGCTCAAATTCAAGAGGTGTGTGATAACTGCGATGGAGATGGTGAAACCTATTGTGATTGGTGCGAAGACGGATATTCAGAGTGTGGTGAGTGTGGTGGAGAATATGAGGCAAGTGATTGTAATGGTTGTGATGGAGCGGGAGTATTCACAGTGGGGCATGAACGGGCAGGGCAATATTTTTTAAACCCTACTAAAAATAATAGAAAAATACGGACTCGATTAATGGAAGAAGTCATAGAGTCAGTATGGCCTGAAATTCATAATACAGGATATACTATTGAATACAAGTCTCCTAAAAAGATTACAAATAAATACATAAACAATAAAATACATAACAAGGTCGTGATTTATATCCTTCCATATGGAGAAACTACGAGGATGATTGTAATATATCAACCAAAACAATTCTCAAGAAATAAGGAATCACAAACAGGGGTTAGAGGAACGACTTATATTATAAAAGATGCACATGTTCAGGGACATCATAGGTATTCTTCAAGAGCAGCGCCATATGGAGATAGGATTAATTTGGCACCTTATCATAACGAAGCAATGGTTATTACTACGGATATTGATATTTGGAAACCCTTTACTTTAAACTATCTGATGAGTCCTGACGACAAGATTTAAATAGTAATTCAGTCCCATACAAATTCAGATGGATAATATCTGCGACTATTGTATGGGTGTTGGTTATGCAATCGACATGCCTTGCATAGTTTGTAAAGGATTGGGCATTATCAAATTACAAAAATGTAGTATCTGCGGAACTGAAGTTAAGCAACTTATTGATGGAGATTTTTGTAAACTTTGTTTTGGTAAGGTTTAAATAGGTGGTAAACTTATGTTATATCATGCCCCTGAAAGATATACTATATCATGCATTGATTCCACATAAGGAACAATTGCAGAATTGGTCATTTGAAGAGATTACTGATTTGTTCTTAGGGTTTGGAAACATTAGCATTTATTTTACCTCTGATGAAAATCATAAGGATTGCGATAATCTTGCAGGTTCATATAGATATAATGGTGAATGTATAGCAGATGCACTTGAACTAATAGGGCTTGAGGAAAAATTTGGATATCTTGATTTTTATTGGAATATTGCTGCGGCGGCAGGAGATGGGATTCGAGAAGATTTGAATGATGCACTCCAAACAGCAGGATTTACAGTTTATGAATATTACCATTCGGATTTAGGGGATGAGATATTAACTCCAATTTCAACACTCGAAGGAATGAAAACTATTAATTGAGTGGATTGGTTATATGCATATCTCCAAGAACCCACCTTAGGGTTTTGACAACTCCTTCGAGTGCTTTAATATTTCGAGCCGCAATGACTAATTTCTTTTTATTGCCGCTCTCTTGTGCCTCATGATATTTAACCCACCAATCGTTTCGTTTAGATTCCGCCTTTGAAAGCATAATCTCAATTTGGTCCCATGTCCGATTATATGCGAAGTGGTCGGACTCTTGATGGTCATTCATAACTTTGCTCATAATGGGGGGGTCATTGATTAACTATTTAATACTTATGTTCAGAAGTATTAAGTAGCATCGTAGGAATTTATAATATGTGATAATCAAAGTTGACACCCATGAAAATTTTGATGAAAAAGATTGGGTTTCTGAACCTTTGCCATATGGAGATATATGGGTTGGTGATGTAATTATTGAGAGGAAAACTTGGGATGATGCATACACTTCTTGGACCTCTAAGAGATTAGAAGACCAAGTTTCAAGAATTCTTGAAAATACAAATGATGGAATCTTATTAATAGAAGGTAAACTTAATCAGTCATGGGCATGGCGAAATAAAAAAAACTATTCAAGTATCGCAGGGTTGAAGAAATTTTTAAATCGGATGAGTGTCGAGGCCATTCCGGTAGTATTTACAGAATCTAAGGCAGACACGGCACGATATGTGAAGTATATTCATGACCGACAGGTATCCGGTGATTATCGGGTGCTTGTGAGAAAGACTACGGTGGTTAAATCTTCAAGGAATAAATACCATAATATGTTGAGTCTGATTCCCGGCATTACTATTGACAGGTCGAAGTTGCTATTCAATCATTTTAATTCGTTAAAGGATTTCTTTCTAAACCCTCAGAAAGCCAAAGAAGTAGATGATAAAAAACGGTGGCACACGCAAGTTGATAAAATAGAAAATTTTATAAATGAGTCATGGGGTGAAACTCCTGAGCGAGAAGTTATCGTTGATAAGTCTTAAATAGTCGTTATGTGAAAATAAGCGTATGGCTGGTGTATATCTTCATCCTCAAATGATTGAATGGTTTAACGAGTGGCAGAATCACCCCACTAAAATGGGAGTCACAGATGAGGTAATTAATAGGCAATATAAGAGGCATTTGGTTCATATAGATACCTATTACAAACCAATATCAGAAATCGAAATAAATTGGGCCTTCTTTTTCATTTCGTTTTTTCATCACATTAGAGGTGCTGACCATGAGTATGTTCATTGGATACATTCAAAATTAGGTGCTGAGCCTCATTTGGGTATAAATGATGAAATGATAGCAAGTATAATAGATAATATTAGGAATCTTGACGAGCCTTTTGAGGAGAAGGGTTATGCTTGGCCTGAACATTTAATGTTCATAATTCAACAAAATCCTCCAAAATATTCATCTATTGGGTGGCGAGAGATAGTATCTATCAATTGGATGTGGGATTCACCCTTCATAGTTAAGTAGGTCGTGGATTACATTATTCGATATGGCAATCCACTTTGAGATTACAGGTAAGCATATTAAGAATATAGTGAAAGCGATAGAAAATATAAATGAAGAATGCGTATGGACATTTGATTCATCCGGCCTATTAGTCAGGATGAGCGATGTGTATAAATACAAAATGCTTCAAATTCATTTTACAAAGGAAGACTTTATTTCCTATACTTGCGATAGCCCCGAAGATTTCGGCATCATCATTGAACGAATAAAGGATGTGTCAAAAACCCTTAGAACAAAAGACACCTTAATAATGACCTATGAGGATGGTGAAGATTATATCTCGATTTCGAGTGCAGGACTCACCAAAAAGATAAAACTTATTGATACCAAACTTATTGGTAGAGTTCCTCACCTCAATGTCGATTTTGATTATTCAGTAGCGGTACCATCAAGACCCATACTCAGTTTTCTAAAATCTTGTGGAAAGGCAATTTCATTTAATTGTATCACCAAATCAGGCGGGTTGAGTATGGTTTGCGAAAATGATGAAGGTATATCTTCAGTCGAATGGTCTGAAGAAGACATAAACCTAAACCCATTAAATTATGAATCGGATACAAATTACGCCGTATCAGAAGTGATGATGGCGACCTCTACCATGACTAACGCCGTGAAGGTGCAGGGTTCAAAGAAGGGAGTAATTTCATTTACTTGGGGACTTGCAGAGAATTCAACTGCCACAGCGATGGTTGCTCATAGGGAGTGAAAAATATGGGTAAGACAAAGCCAACTAATTTTGAAGCAGCAAAGGCAGTAATTGAAATCGGAGAAGAAGTGACAGCGGATGAAATTATTGATAGGTTGTTAACGGTGGGTCGAAGGGAGATACCTACTAAGAAGTCAATTTCTGTAAAATTCAGAAATGACCGGTGTTTCGCAGTTAAAAAGATAGGCCGAGGGCCTACCATCTTTAAACGAATTCTTTAAATAGCGAGAACAACCTAATTTTAAATATGGCTAAGGATTATTCAATTACATATGAAAAAATAAAATCATATGCATTTGAAGAATATAGTTTTGATGATTCTGCATCTTGGTATGCTCACACCATCTCACAATTGAGTAAATTACAAAAGAGGAATAAGGATGGTTCAGTACATGGAGTATATCAAGGCATAGGAGAACATCTTGAAAATATATTATCGACGGCTATGGAGAAAAGGTTTAAACAAAAGGATAAGGATAATCCGTATGACTTGTTTAAAGATGTTGTTGGTGAATATCTAATTAATATTGAAGATATGGTGACTATAAAGAGCCAAATGTTGTTGCTTGAACAAATGGTAGTAATATTTAATGGTGTAGAATCATTAACAAGCATAGACCCTTCGCCGCAAAAAAAGAAGAAAAGTGTTGAACCGATTGAAGAGGATAATGACCTTGAGAATGTAATATTAGATGTAGCATATGGTCAAATTGTTAAATATGAGAGAGAGATTCCTAATTTTAAATCCGTAATAGGACAGATAATGGGAAAATACCCTCAATATAGAGAAGACCCTACTATGGTGAGGAAAATTGCAGAAAAGATGGTTGAACAGGCTAATTCTGAGTTTGTTCAAAACGGAATTGAAGAAATTAAGAAAAAGGCCATAAGTGAAAATAAAAAGGAATCAAAAAAGGTTAAACCGATTACTGAATTGAATATTGAATATTATTTTGCAATGGGGGATTATAAACCGGAGATTATATATTATGAAGTTGAAGGTGATGAACGGCAGATATCTATTCAAGCATTAATAAGGAAGGTCAAAGATAAAAAAATTCAAGAGGAATTAAACCGAATACGACCAAATGGTCCTGAATGGCCAATATCTTCAACAGGAAATTATTATCTTGTAATTACTAATGACCCTATGATGATAGTAACTATGTCCACAGCCCGACCTTGGGCATCTACTTCTTGTATGAGGGCAAATGGGCCTTATAATAGAGGACCATTTCATGATGTAGAATTAGGTAATCCCGTAACATTTGTATTAACTGCGGATACCATAAATGAGGGTTGGCCTACTATCTATGATGCCTCTTTAAAGGGGAGAAACCTCATGAAGTGGGGGCTGAGAGATAATATACCGAATGATTATGCAGTTGGTTTTGAATCAACTACTTACCCATCGGGGCGAGAGTGGGGGATTCCAATGGCCACAGCATTAGGTATGATTTTGACAGATAGAGGCTATATGGGATATACTAATTGTAGAACTCCATATAGGTATAAAGGTTGGTCTGACTTGATGGGGGCGACTAATGTTCAAATTACTTACACAGGCATTAACTTATATGGTAAAAACATTAATTTAGATGAATCACAATTTGCACCCGAAATAGCGATGGCGCAGAGTCCTACGACTGTATATTCTCAAATGAATCGGCTTACGAGATTAAGTGTTGATGTTAGAATTAAGAGAGCCGTTGCACAAAATCCTAATATTTGGATGTATGAAACTGCGCTTGGCCGGTTAATTAGAACCAAAGACCTTGATGTATATCGGCAATTAATAAATAGCCCCATTGCCATTCCTGAAGCATTATTAGAGATGGGGCTTGTTATTGAAGAGGTAGATTCAATCCTTGCCGATACCGCCCGAAGTGAGAATTGGAATAATTATCCACATAATAGTTTAATTTATGATTTGATAAAACATCCTAATACTCCTCCTGAATTACATCAACATTATGTGGATAAGTATGGCAAACCATTTATGACTTGGGCTTATACCTCAACTTCAGGACCTTGTTATGCACCATTGGAATTATTAGACGATGTGATTGATAACATATATAATGGCGATACGGACCACATAACTTCATTCAAAGCATTAAGTTATGCCCCACATATGAATGAAGAGAAATTTATCAAGTTGTTGAACATATACAAAGAAGTGCCGGATGAACACAAGACCGAAGAGGGAGTTGAGAATATGTTTGCATTTAGGGTGCTGATGCCATTCCATGAAGGTGAAAATGGATGGGCATTCAAAGGAAATTATCTTGGGGTACCCACACATACTAACAATATAGAACCAATTTGGAGGCATAGATATCTCAATATGGCGACTGTTGAAGTTGTTGCATTGTTAGTAGAAATAGTTCCTCAAATATTATCAAATAGTGATAGATTTAATGGTTGTATAATGTTTGAAAATTTAAGGGAATGGGCAGTTGGAGATTATCTGTGGGATAATCGAACTAAATTAAAGATTTCTTTGGAGCATTTTATAAACCGGCCACGAAGCCCAACGGACATTATGAAACCTATCTCTCATTTGTTGATACCTGCTAAAAGATTAGGAACTGTATTTAATAATTTGAAACATGCAGATATTTCTAAAATAAAATATGACTTTTTACCTGAAGATTCAGAGCATAGAATTGAAAGAGAAACCATTTCAAGAAATCTGCTCAAAAAAATTCTTACTAATCCTGAGCAAATTATTGAAATAGGTATTGAACCCATAGCGATGTGGCTTTTGACCCCTTCACAATTTGATGATTATGTAAGCACCATTATGGGCATCGCCCTTGGTGGGTTGTGGAATGGAGGTAAGTTATTAGACCCCCCTGAAGATTATTTTGAATTTTATAACATGATTGAAAATATTGGAGTCATGAGTGAAGCAGCAATAGGATTGGCAAAAAATCCAAGAGTGCCTGAAAAAATACAAAATGACTTAATGGGTAGTTGGATTGAGATTTCTAACAAATATGAAGGGACATATAATGAAAAAATATCTATTATTGAAGGGCTATTAGCGGTAAATTCCAATGTATCGAAAACTATAATTAACAAATTAATACATAATGATAATTATAGACAACTATTTGCTAAAAATCCTAATTGCCCACAATCATATTTAACAGGGCATAAGGCAGGGGGGCGAGAAGCCTCATTATTTTATCAATATCCTGTGGAGGTATTGTGTAATCCGGGGTTATCTAATGATAATTTTGATAGGTTATGGACACTATTAGATAAGTATCTCAGGACTGAAGTTGAGGCAGATGCCGAGAGACTATTTAATAGACTTGCATCATTTAAATCAATTTTGAATATTGATAAAGGAGTAACGAAAAGAAAATATATTCGAGATAAAATTCTTCAAGGAGGTGATGTAGATAATTGGATGAATTATTGGAGAGGGGGTAATAGTAAAGGAACTAAATATGGCAACCATCAACGAAAAAATATGTTCACAGAAGTTGGAGGGATTACAGATTATCCGATGGCCCCTATTGGTCATAAATCAGTAGTATTGTTTTTTGAGGATGGGGATGTTGATAATAACTCACTATGGTTTATTAAAAAAATGGAAGATGTTGGAGATGGTATGCTTAAGATAGATGCCAAGATAACTAAGTATGTTGATGGTCAATTACAAGAGGAGTCATATAAAGGAACACAGCATGTTAATGAATTCTTTAAATTTATCCCTCCTGAAGATAGAGATAATGATAAAATAGCGGCTATTTGTGATGTGTGTAGTGAAAAGAATTTAAGGGATACTGAAGAAGAGGCGATGGGAGATATGGTTGAACACATCCTAACGGAACATGACATTCCTGAAGGAGATGAAAATAACCATATTACTTTGAAACTAAAATCAGCACCTAAATGGAAAGGTGATGGTATATTCCTATTCACGGATAAAAATCCACCGAAGGCTAAGAAAGTTCCACAGTGGAGATTTACTTTTGAAAATGATGATTTAATGAAAATATTGAAGGTATATCTTTCACGAAAATCTATTGATTTGTTGTTGAGAATATGGGGTGAGGAACCATTTGAAGTATATACTCCACAGCCAAGGAGTAGGGCGGAAATTGCTAAACTTGAACCTTACACTATATATCAAGCCATAAATCAAGAGCGATTATGGACTGATAAACTTATTGATAGTGTCATATCTGATTTATTAATCAATTATGGGGCTAATGTAATTCACGACCTTGGCAATATGGGATGGACTCAAAAAATGTTAGATATCAGTTTACTCGAAGATGAGTTGAAATTAGCAACATATAATCTAACGAGAAATTCTTTAGAAACTATGCGAAGTGGCATATTATCTAAAGATAATTTGCCCACATGGTATATTTATAAATTATTTGAATTATCTGTTAATAGAGATACACTTTTGAAGGCGAGAAATTACCGAATGCGACCGGAAATGATGGCAAAATATAATGAATATTTAGATAGTATCACAGGTTAACCTTTATGTAGTAGTAGGGGGTAAATTATTAGTATGGTTGAAAAGGGCGATAAGATTGAATATAAAATCTTAAAAAAGGAACCAATCATAGAACCTGATAATCCTGATTATATATGGGATGAGTTAGATTACAAGCCCGATAAAGAGGAAATAATTAATAGATGGCATGAGAGGGTAAAATTTCAATTTGAAACATGGGACCAACATAAAAAATCTGATTTATTTAGAAGGTATAGAGACTACGAAGAAGATAATCGAACAATGGACTTGCCCACAGGCATGGATGGTTTTGAGAACGGAAATCCGGTTTCACAAGATTTATTGGATGCATTAACATATAGGGTTAATAATTATAATAAGGCTTCCAAAAGTGGATGGAAGGTTTTTAATGATTTATGTGGGGATTATGAATTAACTATTGTGGACAATGGCGTTCTTATTGATAGGCAAAGAATTATGACCAAGTGGTTGAAATGGATAAATGAGGCTCCTGAATTAACTGCCATAGACCCATTGACAAATGATATAGTAAAGGGATTACCTGAAAATGATAGTAAAATAATATATTATTTTCCACAAGGGTTAAGTGATACCACATTATTGCATTATAAAGTGTTTGAAGAAGTAAAGGGTGCGAGAATTATTGAAGATACATTCACTAAAAATGTATCAGATGCAGCCACTTATTTCGCACTTTTACAAATTGAGAAATATGGGGATATTAAAAATCCTATGAGTATTATGGGACCGATGATGCAAATTCCCATATTTGCAGGACAACATGAAATTATTAAATCAATACTCGATGAGGCCATTGAATTAGCAAATATTTTATTTGAAGGTGGGAATAAAATGGATGGAAGTATAATAGAATACTTCAAAAATAAGGTTCCCACATATGGAGTGGCTACCTTAGAAGAAAAAACCAAAGAAATTGCACCAAGGAAACTGTTAAATAGAGTCACTGACGAACCATTATTAATAAAATTACAAGCCAATAGACCACCAGCATCTAAAAAAGATAATGGTGGAAGACTATGGCCAAAATATAAAGGAGGTAAATTTTTACTTAGATTTACTAATGAGGCGTTTGATATGTTAACTAAAGCCACAGGGAGGAAATGGGGTTGGCCTTCTGAATCTTGTGAAACTTGGAATGGTTGTTTTGGTCGAGGGCCGTGTTCAGACATAAAATATGGAAATTGCATTATTTGGATTTTTGAAATGGGTGATGATAAAATATATCCTGAAGATTATATACAATGGAATCACGATGAAATCGGAAGGTTAATTGTCAGGTGGGGAGAGGGTATGGATGCCGAGGCCGAGCCTGTGGGTATAAAGGTAGGTATAGAACCCGGTGCATATCCTAAACAGGCAGCATGGACTAAAAATATGATTAAAGCAGTAGCATTAATTCTAAAAGATGCAGGATTATTCAATTATGAAACATGTAGGACACCTTATAGATTCATGGGTTATTCAGACTATGCCCATGAGGGAAGAACGAGGATTAACTATCGAGGTTTGACATATAGGGATGCCCACGGTAATTCAATAGATTTAACACTTGATGATGTTGACCTATATTTATTAATGGCTAATGACCCATTGCTTACTAAATTTCAAGCAAGCGATGTATTAGAATTAGGGAGTGAGCCTTCTAAAATGGCATTAGCACAAAATCAAGCAGTATGGGCCATGCCTGACAAAATAAGAGGGTTAGTCAGGTGGGGTGAACAATCAGGAATGGTTGAAGAAGTTATTAACTTCTTATTACAACACGAAGTTATCCACCCTGATTTGGTGGCGACATGGACTGAAAATTTACCGGCTTACGCACCTAATTATAGGATAATAGATTCTATGAGTAATATAGTCTATACCATTATGAATCATCCTATGCTCAATAATGAATTACAAAGAAGGCTTAGAGCAAATCATAATGGTTTTGTAGATGGTGGGGAATTCGTAGGAACTTTCGATGAGATTATGTATCTTCAATTGAATAAGGTAAGATTATTTGGAAATGACAATCATATACCCTTAGTAAAGGCACCCTCGGACATATTGGATTCAATGGTTAACATGGTTATAGCGGGCGATTTTTCAGATAGTTCTCGAAGAAGGGAACTCCAAAATGGAGGAACGGAAATGGAAATTAAATATAGTCCAAAAGAAATAAAAGACCTATATTGGGATAATTATGATTATTTACAATCAATGTATGCACTCATCTCCGCACCCAATTTGTCACCACAAAGCCATATGAAGTTACTACAATCATTTGGAAAATGGTATGTAAACAATTGGAGTGGTTTAGAAACCATAGATGAAAATGAACATGTTAATGCACAAATTCAAAAGGTTGTTCATGCGATTCAATCATCTGTTATATATCCACTTCGAGAACCTTCAGATTGGGGCTATCACGCCACACCTCTCAATATCAGTTATAACGAATGGCCTAAAGAGTGGAGAGGGCAGAAAGAAGATAAACAAAATTTGTATTCTGTCAGGCTATTGCTCAATAGTCATTACGGCTTTGCTATTTCAATGGATTTATTAATGTGCAATATTAGGTCACATAAAGTATATCAATACCTTTGGCAAAATAGAAAGAAATTAGATATTGACCCTATCAAATTTACAATGGATATGCAAAATAGAAAATATGGGTCTAATATACCCACTAAAAATAAATGGCTTACATCTTCAATATTTATGAAAGCCATCGCTTACAAACCGAAAAAAGTCGAAGTAGATTTGCTTGGGTGGAGAAATTTACCATCTTTGAAATATTCATTTGACAATAAGCAATTCCCATTAGGTCAAGAAGTCAACCAAGTTATTAGAACTACAATTCCACAAGGAGTTATTCAGAGGATACTCACTAAGCACCCTCAAATAATTGATATTATAGGGTTGGAGATAATAGCCACTTGGCTGAATACGCCTGATGAATTTTATATGTTTGAAACTTATGTGTTTCAAAAAGCATTAGGAGATAAATTTATTAGAAAACCAAGAACCTTTTTAGATTATCCTGAACCCTCAAGCCCTGAAGAATGGCTAAAATGGTCAAATTTTATTGAAAATCTATCTTGTTTACAAAATGCAGCCTGTGGTGGAGATTATGGAGAGGGGGGGCTTTCGACAAATATTTCGTTGCCTAAGATTCAACAATTACAATTATTGACGAAAGAAGGCAGTTCAAAATGGAGGGACATCAGTGATAAATATGGTGGGAATTATGAGTCATATTTGATAATGGTGGTAATGAATCTCTTGAAGAATCCGAATATTAGTAAATCATCATTAAAATGGATTCTTGAGAATTATCCTGAACATGAGAAAGAGATACTTAAGAATCCCAATGTTGATGCCTCATCGTTGAGTAAATTTATGAAATTATATCCATTCGAGGCATTAAAAAATACGGGGTTGGACAGTGGCATATTGCAAAAGCACATGAATTATATTTTTAATACTTTACTTATAGACCTCCCTGCGATAAATCCTAACCGGTTTGAAAACCACATTATTGTGAATGATGACAGTGTAGATAAACAACTTCAAGAGTATATAAAAACCTCAAATGCATTGCATAGATGGTTGTCGCTATATAAGAATGGATTAGAAAGGTTTGATTGGCTACGATTTTGGAGAGGGGGGACACATAGAAAACGACTGAATTTACCAAATAGGCAAAATTTAGCCCCCTTAAGTTCTTCGACAGAGATGCCAATGGCTATGGTTGACGAGCCAATCATTATAGATAGTCCTCATATCATATATACAATAGATATTGAAGAGGTGCCACTTGAGGAAGGGGAAATAGGATATGAAATTACTCAATTAGAAACGAGGCATATAGAAGAAATTAAAATTTTAGAAAATGGCAAAATCAAAGTAAAGGGTAAGAAAAGACCCTCACGAAGATTTAGACAATTTGAAGAAACTTATCAAGATGCTGCGGATATGTATGGCTGGATTCCGCCGGATGAGCGAGGTGCGAATGGTGATAAGTGGAAGCATAGTATAGTTTTGGTTTCAACGGATGAATTGTGGGATGAGGAAGAGAGGGAAATGATACCTATATGGAGAGGTGTGGAACTTACACATGAAGAAATAAATGAATTTTCTGCACAAGTTTTGAACCATCCTAACATTACAGATGATATCATTATAAACATGGTGCGAAATCATATTCAAAATGAAAATAAGAGAATTCGATATGGTGAAGGTTCGGCTTATAGGATTAGTGTAAGGACTTTATTTTCAATAATTGATAGTCTTGATAAGTGGAGCCCTAAAATCATTAAAGAGTTTAGCCTCTTTCTACTGAATGCAAGGGGGGATATTGCAATCATGGGGTATAATAATGTTAAACCTACTAATTTAATGAGGGAAATAGCAATGGGAGATAATGAAAAGATGATGGAAGAGTATGGCTTTGATGACGCATATGCATTGAATAATTTCAGGGAGTGGATGCTAAGAATCTTTAAAGATACAATTCCAATTGATTTTGTGTATTTAATGATTAGTGATTTTGATGTGAGTGATGAAGTAAGAGACAGAGCCATGCAAGTTAGAAATTCACGAATAAGAGAATTCCTTGAATATTTACATACATTAAGTGAAAATGAAGTAATTGAAGAAATGGTGATGGAGTAAGGGGTGTGAGATATGGCAAAAAGAAAATTCGTGTGTCCTCAGTGTAATGTTTCATATACTACTCGAAAAGATGCCAAAAAACATATGGCACAAAAAAAGCATAAAGGAGGAGTGGTAGTTACTTACATAGATAAAGGAATTGAAAAGGCACTTACCGGAGGAAAGCGATTATATTGGCATTGTCCCAAATGTGATAAAAGGTTTAAAGATGAAAAGGCCGTAAGAAATCATATGGGGGCAACGAAGCACAAAGGGAAGCCTGTTGCAAAATCGGCACAAATAACTAAAAGCAAAAAGAAAGAGGAAATTATAGAGGAGGAACCAAAAAAAGAAACCCTTCCTATAAGAACCTTTTGTAGAATAGCCGAAGGAGATTGGGATAAAATAAAAGATGAAATTCCTGCAAATATTTTTCACCATATCAACCCTGTTAATGGTAATCATATTATAGATTACACAGATAAGAATGAAGTTGACTTAGATTACCTCTTTTTCAAATATGATTTTGTTGAAATTGAAATGGAAAATGCAGATGTAATTTATTGTTTGAGAACTAATAATCCAAAAGGTGTTATGTTGGGAAGTGATTTGGCTGAATTTCTTGTAGTAGGTATCACAGACTTAAATGCAGAAGGACATATCATGATTCATCATTCAGATTATGGTGAGGACACTCAACTAACTACGGAACAACTTATTGTAAAATTAATGGAGACCGAACAAGACAATCTTGCTTGTCTTGAAGGTGTATGGAAGGCACCCCCTAAACCTGTTGTAAAACATACATCGTATAGTGGTAGGCAATATCAGTATAGTGGATATGGCCAAGGTGTATCATCATGGGCAGCAGAAGAATGGGGTTCCCGAGTCCTTGATAAAAAGGAATTTTCAAAATCGGACACCCCTAAACAATTACCGGCACCGACTCACACACCAATTAAAACAGCAGATAAGGTTGAAGAGGAAGCCAATAAAGATAAAATTATTATACATCCGGTATATAAAATTGATGAAAATTTTATTTATTGTGATAGGGTAGTAGATTATGAAATTTATAAATGATAGATAGTTTACTAAGTATTAAATAGTTAGTCGAAGAACCTGTAATATATGTATGAACCACAAGATTTTGCCAAGACTATTTTTGACCAACGATATGCGATTTCACAAACCGAAACCTATGAAGAGGCTTGTGATAGAGTTGCATCACATGTGGCAGCCGCAGAAAATGGAAATCGAGATAAGTGGAAGAATAGATTCACGACAGCGATGAAGGAAAATAGATTTATTCCCGGTGGAAGAATTTGGTATGGTTCAGGAAGAATGAAGGGACAATTATTAAATTGCTTTGTTCTCGGCATTACTGATTCCCGAGAGGGATGGGGTAAGGCATTTCATGAAATGACTGTTGTTAGTGGGACAGGTGGGGGAGTAGGAATGAATTTTTCACCTATCCGGCCAAGAGGCACACCCATCAGAGGAACCGGCGGAACGGCCACCGGAGCCGTGTCAGTCATGGAAATGATTGATGCCATTGGTGAAGGAATTAAAGCAGGAGGTGGTCGAAGAACCGCCCTTATGCAATGTCTCCGATACGACCACGCAGACATTATGGAATTTCTGAATAAAAAATTCAATAAGGTCAAAATTTCTGAAGATACTATTCGAGATGTCTTGGCGGATACTTACCCTAATCTACCGAAGGATGAGGTTGATGCAATCGTGCAATCATATGGCGCAGACAACGAATCAATCATTAAATCCCTTGTTAAATATCAACTTGACCAAAGGCTCAAAAACGCTAATGTTTCCGTATTAGTGGATAATCACTTTTTTGAATTGATTAAAAAAGATGAAGATGTAATTTTTGAATGGAATAATAAAGAAATTAGCAGAGTCTCTGCAAGTGAAATTTGGAATATAATCGTTCAAAATTCTTGGGAATCCGGCGAACCCGGAATCCTCAATATTGGCCTTGCGAATGAAATGAATAATATTTACTATCACGCACCCTTAATTTCAACTAACCCTTGCGGTGAAATATTCCTTGAAGAAAATGGTTGTTGTGACCTTGGTGCAATCAATCTTGTATCACACATAGACCCTAAAACAAATGAAATTGATTGGGATATGTTGGCAGATTCAGTAACCGTTGGAGTTAGGTTCCTTGATGATGTTCTCGATGTAAATATTTATCCTACAAAGGCAATTGAACAAAATTGCCATACAGTCCGAAGAATCGGTCTTGGAATTATGGGCCTCGGACATTGTTTAATCCAACTCGGCTACCACTATAATAATGCAGAGGGGCGAAGAATGGTAGATAAAATTTTCAATTTTATCAAAAAAAGAGCATATGAATCGTCAACATACATTGCTGCTGAAAAAGGGCCTTTCCCTGCTTTTGATGCTGAAAAATTCCTTGATTCAGGATTCTGTAAGACACTAACAAAAGGAATTCGAGCAAAGATTCGAGAATATGGGATTAGAAATTGTGCGCTACTCACTATTGCACCCACCGGAACTACATCCATTCTCGCAGGAACCTCAAGCGGAGTAGAACCCGTATTTAGTGCAGGATATAAACGAAGATATTACGCAGATAAGAAAGGGTCGAATGATAGGGTCATAAAAGAAGAAATTGTGATTGACCCCTTGTTTAAGGCACTTCACGAAGAAGGGAATGATTTTAGTGCGTTTGTATCTGCTCATGAAATTGGTGTGGAGGACCATATGAGGATGCAAGCGACTGTTCAAAAGCATATTGATAATGCCGTTAGTAAGACAATTTGTATTCCTAATGATTATCCTGTCGAAAAATATGGAGAGTTGTTGCTTAAATATGGGCCTCAACTTAAAGGAACTACTGTATATCGGAGTGGAAGTAGGGGGAATGAACCTCTTGTCCCTATTTCAGTGGAAGAGGCAGTAAGTCATCTGAGAAAGGATGATGCACTCATAGGGGCGGCGCAAAGTGATTGTCCAAGTGGTGTTTGTGAGATATCTGATGTCTCTGTAAATGCTTAAATAGTCGTGAGGGTTATTAATTATCATGCCTCTCGATTTTATGTTTAATTACATAGGTGAAAAAAAGGATTCAGTTCGGTGGAGGAAAGTACCCTTCGCACATTTTACTCATGCAGAAAAAGAAGAAGTCACACAATTTATAAACAAGCAACTTAGTATGATAGATATGCAATCACCGATACCGCTTAGTAGTTATTACTCTCAGAGTTGGGTGAAAGGAGAATCAGAGGTTATGGGTAAACATGGAATGGTCCCATGGCGGTCAATGGTTTCCGCTAATCCATATTGGACCAATAGTGGGAGGATAAATTGGAGAGATATGAAAGTAGGAGATGTTATTGCTTGGGCTTGTCCCTCTTGTGGTTGGGATATGGAGATTTGGTTTATTAAATTATTAGAGAAACGAACAAAGGACTATAAAGTACACCATTCTGCAAATCCTTCTCGAAGTGAGGAACAATTTCGGTTTGGGTATATTTTTTTATCTAATGGGAAGAAGTATGCCGGTACGAGACATGAATATGGATATCATATAACAGACCAAAAAAATATATTTGTAAAGGCTATTATCACTGATAGTTGGCAAACAGATGGTTCGTCTAATATTTATGGTTCTTCAAAAGGAGTATGGAGAAAAATAGGTG
>TARA_R110000824_G_scaffold178624_3_pt1 | contig 20875 bp, 33 predicted proteins | sample TARA_R110000824 | Tara Oceans TARA_R110000824 (sample SAMEA4397747) | marine metagenome | biome: Polar Biome; feature: [MES] marine water layer (ENVO:01000295) within the mesopelagic zone...; material: water (ENVO:00002006), including particulate matter (ENVO:01000060) such...
TTTAGTTTAGGTTAATGCGATTCCTGGCTCCTTGAGATTTTTTTTGTGTTTAGTTTAGCTTCCAGATTCATGAATTCTGGTTCATGCTTAAAACATGAAGCAAATTTCAGTAATTTTGAGACCTGAATTTTTTTTCCCATATCCAAATCCTAGGGGGGCTTATCAGACGGTGTGACCACGATAAAGCATGACAGTGTGATTACTATATATGTTTAGTATATATATAGCTGTAAATGGAAATAGTTTTAACGGTTTCGTGCCTGTAGGCGTAGTCACTTTCATGATACTTTTACTCTCCTGTAGCTAAATAGTTTTAATTTCTCAAACGATAGCACAACGGAGGTTGGAACGCAATACTGAAGCGGATTTCATGAATAAAGATTCGTAGTTGACAGGGGGGTGTCGCTCTGGTAATCTTGTTCCAAATCAATCGCCACAGGAGGCAAACCGTGAAGTTTACAGCAGACATATTCCTAGAGGGTGAGTACAATAATGACCTATATGACTTAGAGGTAGTAGAAGAGTTCTTAAAGGGGGAGGCATTAAAAGGCTTTGAAGAAGAAGACATGATAACTATTAATGAGGTATTAGTAACAAGAGGTGCAGTATGGCAGTAAAAGAGATACGCCACAACAACAAGATAGTACCTAGTTGGTTTCCGTTCATACAGCTCGCTATCGAGGAGCTAGAGGGCACTATGCCCAATGTAGAGCCTGCCCTTACCATACTGAGGGAGATACAACCACTAATACAATTCTGCGAAGACCATGCAGATAAGGATGGATTACTGCATGTCACTTAAATATAGAGTCGATGCTATAGGAGTAGAGCATAAGATTTGGATACCCTGTGATGCCGTTACTGATGACATTGATGCACTCATCAACCATGTTACCGCTGAAGCAGGAGGCGTTACCGTTATGGTAGGTGTAGGAGTATGGCTAGACGATACACATACCATGATTGAGGAAGAGGTACATATACTCTCGTTTATTGGTAACAACTTAGACGAGGGGCTTATGAAAATAGCACACGCATTACTGGAGCAAGGACAGCATGCTGTACTAGTCAGCATGGCAGGGAACGCCTTAATAGTAACCGCCGAACCAGAAGAGGCGAACAAAGATATCAAGTTTAGTTGGAGGGATAACGATGTCGAGTGAAATTATAGGCGAACCGCCTGCAATTACCGAGGATAGTGATTTAGCTGTTATTATTAGGGAGTTGTATCGTGGCAGGGTAGGCAGAAACCAGAAAACCTCCGACTACTGTGTCGGGGGTGCGCTGTGTCACTACTTCCTGCGCTACGAGGAGGAATGGAGGGATATGCGTAAAGGGACATTCCCGTTCGCTGACTCTCTTGCGTATGATTTGGAGTGGATAATTAGAGACCATGCTCCTGAGTTAATACAAGAATTGTTTTTTGATGTCGCTGATGAGTATGATAAGGGGCAGGAATTAGAGCATACACTACACTACTACGCCAACGCTATGATTAATGCCAACGATGATGGCGATTATGATGATGCGTGGGTACATGTTGACATGTTCCTAAAGGAGTTTGGCATTGACTAAGTTTAGCGTACACTTTCAGGTAGTCATGGACTGTACTGAGTATATTGAGGGTGATGATTTGTACGATGTGTATGATAGAGTTACTGAGCAGGGTGAGTTGGAGCAGATACCGCTTGACCAGATAGCCGAGGTAGAGTTTATGCAGTATAAGGTGTGGTCGGTTGGTAGGAATGAGTATGGTATTACAGAATGGATAGGTACAGATAAGGAGAAATAGATGGAATGCCAAATATGTTTGACAGCGATTGAAGGAGAACAGTGGGGTATAATTAATATTAATATATTGGACAGTGGTTGGGTTGATATAGAAGATAAGATTAATGGTGCGGTACATCGCTACTGTATGGATGAGGCAGTGTACTGCTACACCTCAGAATTAGGAGATGGGTTTTTAGAAAATTATTTTATTGAGGAGGCAAAAGGTGATTAAGCCATCAGCATATGATATGGATGACGTACAAGCGTTCTTTGACCACGACACCTATGGCGACCTGCTAGACCTGTTGGTTGACCTAGTGTCAGGTCACTACACACTTGAAAATTTAAAATTAGACATAGACGAGTATATTAGGGAGCGTAGTTTAATATGACTAAGAAAGATTACGAGTTGATAGCTGAAGTATTAAAAGAGTACATCCATCTTGAGTGGAACAACCTAAGCAGACCTGCAACTTCCATAGCACAAGACTTGGCTGATGTATTCGCCAGTGAGAACGAACGATTTGATTATAATAAATTTATGGAGGCATGTATACCATGAGCGAAAACACTAGAGACTGGAGCGTAACCTTGACAATCAATGCGTACTTAGAGTATACTGTAGAGGCTGATGACGAGGAATCAGCGATTGCAGAGGCAGTCCACAAATTTGAAACAGAGGAAGATGGAGGCTTCTTTGATTTAGGATTAGGCGAACAAATTATAGGCAAAAGCGCATACCTGTTTGGTATGTATTAGAGGAGAGAGATGGAGCATATTGAAGGCACAATAGAAGTAGTCGGCATAGGCTTAGAACTAACTGAAATTATAATGAGCATGGCAAATGAGCTTACACAGTTGAGGCTTGCAAATGATGTAGCAGTTTTGTTGCAAAATGATTTGACTTGGGATGAACTATACAGCATGAAACAGCTTAGTTGGAAACATTATAGCGAACAAAGAGGGGGGACAGAATGAGTTTTTTAATGGATGCGTTGACTGCCGTTTTCGGCAAGCCAAAGTATGAGAGTGGTGGGGTGACTGTGTTCAGCCCCGAAGAAAGGGCTCAGCATACTGCCATGATAGAGGATATCAAGGAAGACTATCACTGGCGTGGAAAAGATACCTGCACTGCTTGTGACAAGCGTAGAGTAACAATGGTACTGCCTCAGTTTGAGGACTTTGGCTACCGTGAAGCACTGCACATATGCGCAAACTGTGCTAAGGAGATGTACGATATTAGTAGGTACATGTTTAATGGTTATGTAAAAGAATTTGACATCTTTGATGATAAGGAGCAACTACCGTGGTAGATTTTGACTGGAGAATGGCAATTAATATATGTATACTGGCGATTGTGATTGTGGTTGGCTGTAGGGTATGGAGCAGGCATGACTGACTATTATTGCGATGTGCATGGCTGGACTGAAGAGCCGTGCTTTTGCGGTAATGTTGGTTGCGACTGCATGGAAAACTGTAGACGTACAAGCTGGTGTGAATGTTATGAATGCGACAACGAATGCGATTGTGACTGTTTGTAAGAACGGTTGCGGAAAATTATATAAAGATTGGTATGGTGAATTAGTCTGCCCTATTTGCGGATACCACGAATACACTAAGGAGGATTATGAATCCTATAAAAATTTTAAAATTTGACGACTTTCTGGACTCTGACATACCAGAAGTGCCGTCTATATTGGGTGAGAACCTGATTGTCCCTCAAGGCAGAGTGATAATATACGGACAGCCGGGCTCTTACAAATCATTCGCTACGATGCAACTGTGTCGGGCGATGGCAAACGGCGTGGACTGGCTGGAGTATGAGATGAAAGTCAAGGCACGTACGCTGTACCTACAGGGTGAGATTGTACCCAAGATGATGCAGGCAAGAGGATTAAATATGAGGACAATATATGGTGGCTCGGACAACACGTTCTACAGCTATTCAAGAGACCTCACACTCAAGTCTGAAAAAGAATGGAAGTACCTCACCGAAAGAGTGTTAGAGAATAAGATAGAGTTTATATTCTTAGACCCACTATCCCAATTGCTTGGTGGTAGTGAGGTTGATGATGGTCATGTGAGAGCGTGGCTTGACAGAATGGACGTACTCTCTACTGAGACTAACTCAGGCGTGGTAATGGTACACCACGGAAGGAAGACGACTTGGAGAGGCGACGGCTCGTCGTATGCAGGGGCTCAGAACCTGCGTGGGTGGTCTGGGCTTGAAGGATGGGCTGATAGTATTATACATCTCAGTTCGTCGAAGAGGGCAGAGGCACGGTTGGAATGGCAGAAGGTCAGGCACAACGAAAAGCCCGAAGACAAGTGGTTGCATTTCAGCCAAAAAAATGGTATACTGCAAGTGTCCGACGAAGACCCGGCGACAATCATTCGCAGACTGTTATCAGTTGGGCCGAGGATGAAAGGAGATATCGACAAAGCACTGCTTGAGGAGGCAGGCGTCAAGTATAATAAGGCTAATGAACTCCGCAAGACCTTAGTGGCTAAAGGAGAGATTACCTATGAGTTAATGGAAGATAATAAAACTAGAATGTATAGGATGGTAGATGATGTTAAATAAATTAAGACCACAAATTATTGTGGCTCTGGGCGTGCTTGGTGCGGTGAGTATACTTGCCATACAGTCTGGCATACCAGAGAATGTGGCTATTGTCAGTGGATGTACTGGTGGCGTAATAGCGTTAGGGATGAAATTACTAGAAGGTGAATAGAGAGAGGAGAGATATTGTACAAAGTAGAGGAGGGAGAACTTTACTACAACGAAAAGAGTCTGGGGAGCGCAGATGATATATACGTGGATGGGCGTCAAGACATTGCTGGGTACATCAAAAAATCCAATCGCAAAGGCTTCACCGTTGCTAAACTGGTTGAGGGAGACTATGTATTCGTCACAAGCGAAGGGCACACCGTTGGCATTGAGGAGAAAAAAGCCCACGACCTCTGCAATAGTCTACGAAGCAGGCGGTTGCAGAGACAGCTTAGGAGACTTGAGGGTGCTGTTAGTATCCCCGTTCTTGGACTTAGATTCACTGATAAGGGACGCTCTAAGGCACAGTTCTCGCCTGATTGGTGGCAACTCAACAACCTAAATTTAATAGTAGAGTTGCTGAAGTGGGACTTGCGTGGTAGTACTATATTAATTCCTGCTGGGGAAGGGCAAGTATTGTCCACACTCAAACGGATAAAGAACATCATGCAACCCGGTCATCACCTGCTCAGTATTATTGCAGGCGACGACTACAAGAGAGTACAGGATAGCAGTCCATTCCGCAAGTTAGTCCGTAGACTTATAGACGGAGTGGGCCCAACTGCCGCAGTGAAGTTAGAGAGTTACTACGAGGGCAATGTGAGGTCACTGCTCGACGACAACGAGGACGGATGGAAAGAAGCTGGACTACACATAGGACAGCGCAAAACACTGGGGGAATTATTACATGCGAACTAGCGTGACGGCACTCGACAACTGGCAAGAGTGCCAAATTAAATATACGTACCGAGGTAGGAGACTCAAGGAGCATAACTATACTCCGAGTGGGCCACTGACTTCCGGTATAACATTCCACGATTCGATGGAACGTGCCATAATGTCAGGCAAGATTAACGATGCCTATAATTATGCGGACGGTATGTTGGAGGATGGTAATAGGTTTAAGCCCGGAGTGATGAGGATGCTTGACCGAGTGCCCAAGTGGTTGCTCGACGTTAAGATTCCCGTTGCCGAGGACAAATTAGAAATTGACATTGACGGTATCACATACGTAGGCAAGCCAGACCTGTGGACAGTGACCGACTACGGCGTAGTAATATACGAGTTCAAGACTTGCAGTGAGAAAGGCGCAGGCGTTACAAAGAAGCTCCTCAACTATGAGGAGTGGGGTATACAGCCTGTTAGATATGCGTGGCTCCTACAGCAGGCGTACGAGTGGTTGGAAGGACAGCCATTCTACCGCCAGCACATACTCTGGAGTACTCAAGATTACCCGTTGGAGGGTAAAGAGATTTTAGTTTCGCAAGGGGCTATTGACAATGCAGGTCGAGATATGATAAGATTAGCAAACGCTGTCCGTGAAACCGAGGAGCCGACCCATCACTTTTCTCCGCTATGCAATTGGTGTGACTACCAACAGCTATGCAGAGGGTGGTTGACTGGCGCTGACGTTGATGGTATAATAGCAGAAAAGTACTATGAGGAGGAATATATTGCACATTAGTACATTGTTGTATGGTGGGCCCGGTGTGGGTAAGACATCCTTGGGGGTGTCCTCATTTTGGGACTACATAAAGAGAGAGCCTATACCCGGTAAGAACGGTAGGCTACTATTGATTGGTAGGGAGGAGAACGATGCTCTAGGTATACCCGAAGAGAATATTGTACGCTTTCCACTACCACAGAATGACCCGATTAAGTTTGCGAAAGACTTTGAGATTTATCTCAAGGCACTCAATAGCCCAAAGGGACAAGAGGCAGGGGTAACTGACATAGTTATAGACGGCTTTACCGAACTATGCTATGACTTTACCTATGCGTACCGAGAGTCCAACGACCCTCGTGACTCGTTTGAGGTATACAGGGAGTGGCAGAGAGCGTTCATAAACTTTATGCAACTGCTACACCCCAAGTCTCTCAACGCCAACGTAATTGGCACGGCACGAGTAGCTGAACTCAGGAGAGGAAACACTACAGCAAGAGGTAACGCCGTGAAGGGTGACCCCGAATGGATGGACGAGTTTAAATACTATCCGTCAATGGAAGGATGGGCTCGCCACAACATGGGACATTACTTCAACATGGTAGTGTACTTGGAGCAAGATGTGAAGACAAGAATGGTGGGTGGTAAGGCGATTAAGACACCTACTTATGTATCACACTGGCTCGGAGGGGGGGACTACTGGACTAAAAATATATTTGCCCACCTATGGCTTGACCAACCGCCGACAATGGAAAATGCTATGTGGACAGGGGTAGAGGAGGTTATAAATAATATAGTCGGAGAAAAAACAAAGAAGTAAGAGGAGAAGATTATGCCTTTCAATTCAGAAAGCATGCTAGGGTTTCAAGAGAGAGAAGAAGAAGCACAGAAAGCTACACGCATACCAGAAGACACATACATTCTGGAGATTACTGACGGCGAAGTGTTCGACAGTAATGGAGTGCCGAGGTTAAGGCTTGGGCACAAAACTATATCCGCCAAAAGGGACGGACAAGCTGGAAGATTCCACACCGAGTTTTTAGGTTGGTTTGCTAGCGAGACATCAGAGTCTCCCAAGCCCATCGAGGAGCGCACTAGGAATCTCAGAAGGATGACAGAGCAACGGTTGCAAGGATACTTGAAGTCGCTAGAGACTAGCCCTACAAGTGACCAAGACTTGGGCGAAAGTCTTGACGAGGCAGTCACTGCACTAAAGGGTCAGGACGACCCTACAGAGGTTAGCGAGATTATGGAAGCCATCGGCGCAATGCTGGTTGGGCAACTAATCACAGGCCAAGTAAAGTATTCCAAGACTGGAGACTTTGTTAACCTGTACGCTAATACGTACGACGAATCAATTGGTGCGGCTGACGCTGTAGCCGTTTGATTGTTGTCCTAAAGCTGAAAGGAGATGGGGAACTTATTAAGATAGAGGACGTAGAACTCCTCGACCCGATAGGTCTCCCCGGATTTCTCAGCATAGTACAACACAACTCAGAGGACGGCGACAGGCACACCAGTTTTGTTTGGCCCTCTGCGTCCATTGACAACATGATAATAGAAACTGTTGAAGGAGAAAAGTTTGAGCACACTGACACCCCTCGTTGGTTTAAGCAAATGTGAAGAATGCCCATTGCACGAGGGCGCAAATGTAGTGGAGGGCGTTGGGCCAAAACCTACTAACATAATGTTAATAGGTGAGGCTCCCGGCGCTCTAGAAGATGAACTCGGTGAGCCCTTTGTGGGCGCAAGTGGTGCTAAGTTAGAGATACTACTCGAACAAGCAGACTTATGCCGAGACGATATTTACATAACTAATTTAGTAAAACACCGTCCCCCTCGCAACCGTAATCCGTATAAGCGTGAGATAAACGCTTGTTCGCATTGGTTGGAGGACGAATTGAATCAGGTCAGGCCAATGATTGTGGTGACGCTTGGTTCGGTAGCAGGAAAATACTTCAAGCCAGACCTGTCCCTTACTCGTGAGCATGGTGTGCCGTTCGAGCAAGAGGGGTTTCTACTGGTTCCGATGTACCACCCTGCCGCCGCCATGCACAACCCGAACCTATGGCCTGTGCAACTGGAGGATTGGGCCGCACTGAGGACGAAACTCCATAATAAACAAGTTACTCCACGCACTAAATATTCTCTATACGGCAACATCTCAAAGGTCGGCCCTCTGGGGTTCGACCTTGAGACTACAAGTCCCACTAGAGGGGGGCGGTTTGCCGTACAAGAGGCTGAAATCGTGGGGTATAGTTGGTCGGACGTTCCGGGTACTGGCTCATACATACCAGAGAAGCCCTATAAAATGAAGTCTATACTGGAAGACCCTAACCAAGAGGTCATATGTCATAACTCTAAATTTGAGTATACTCATCTGAAGAACAACGACATCACCCTCACCAATTTCCAAGACACAAAGATTGCGGCATACCTCCTCGGCTTGCCGTCAACACATCTTAAAGACCTTGCCGTGCAAGAACTGGGCATTAAGCCTATCACCTACTCCGAGGTGACTGGCGGTAAGGATATGAGTGAGTTGACTGCTGAGGAGATACTACCGTATGCGGCGGCAGATGCAGATAACACCTTACAGTTGTGGGATGCGTTAGTCACGAGACTAAGGGAGTACGTACTGGAAGATGTGTATAATAATGTTGAGATGCCGCTTGTACCTGTGTTGTCGGATATGGAAAGGAGAGGGGTAATGGTCAGCCCGGAGGCAGTGGACAAGGCCATAGAGTATTTCAAAGAGAAGCAAGACGAGGCAGAGTGTAGGGCACACTACGAGATACCCATTGAGGTAAACATCGGGAGTGGTGACCAGCTTGCTCGCTGGCTTGAGGAGAGTGGAGCGCCTATTACCAAACGCACCGATGGTAAGGGGTTGCTATGCACTGACGAGAACACGCTTAGGAGTCTGGAAGGCTGGCACGAGGACACACTCAATGCCATACTAGACTTCAAAATGTTCCGAAAACTGGGTGCGTTTCCTAAGAAATTTAAAGAATTAAGTGGGTGGGACGGTGCGCTACACCCTAACTTTAACCAAGGGGGTTACTATGAAGAGTCTTCTGATACGTCTGGGTCTGCTCCAGCCACGGGGAGACTATCCTGCTCCACGCCGAACCTGCAACAGATACCGCATCACGGTAGGGGCAAAGGAGCGGAATATGAGGAGTACGGGAGAATGGTGCGAGGGTGTTTGGTGGCTAGACCGGGATATGTTCTTGTAGCCGCCGACGTTGGACAGCAGGAGCCGAGGATTGCAGGGCTGGTAGCACCTGAGCCCACACTGACGGCTGACTTTGAGCAGGGGCTAACACCGTATGCCTTGATAGGTGAGGATATTTATGGCAGAGAGATTGTGAAGGGCGTGGATGAACAGGAGTGGCACACTGCTAAGACATTCTTCCTAGCCTTGGTATACGGCGCAGGGGCAGGCAAGCTGAAGGAGATTGACCCTCGCCTCAGCATGGAGCAGAGCCTCAGCGGTTACAAGAAAGTCTCTGAACGCTACTCAGGGCTGACACATTTCAAGAACAACGTGTACTTTGAGATTAGAGAGAAGGGGTATGCTCGTGACTACTTTGGTAGGATACGATGGTTCCCCGGTATATACTCTGCGGCACAACACCAGAGAGAAGCGGCAATACGTGAGGCCATTAACTTCCACATACAGGGGCCAGCCGCAAGTTGTATTAAGATAGCGATGCGAAAGTTGTGGGATGGTATTCACGAGTGTGGGTTGGATGCGCACCTACTGTTACAAGTGCATGACGAAGTTATATTAGAAGTTCGGGAAGACCAGCTTGACAGCGTAATAGAGTTGACACAGACAATGCTAGACGATGTTATGCCAATCTCTTTCCCGATTGAACCGGAGGTAGGTAAGGTATGGTCAGAGATGACGCCGTACAAATTTTAAGGGATGCCATCGCCAAGCACCAAATACTATTCCGAGAGTACTGGGATAGTGGGTTGTGGGCTAAGGCAGACGAACATTGGAAACATTTATTAATACTGAGGAGAGAGGATGATAGCATCAGAAGAAAAGGTAGTAGTTGACGGGCAGGTATGGGGCACAGTTAGTGACGATACCCTACGCAAGTACGTCCGAAAGAGCAAACACCTGTTTAGAAAGTGGGACGCTTGGGGTATGGATGCGGCAATCTGGGATAGCCTTGCAGTACGTGGTGTACACATGCTAGAAATACTGGACAAACAGGAAGATATACTGTATACTATAGACCTAGAAGAGATAGACACTTGGGCTGACTTTGAGGCCGACTGGGGCTACGGAGTACAGTACTTTATACCGAGGAAATATTTTAAGAAACATGAAAATTTTAAAGGATAACCACTGCCCCAACTGTGGTATATATCTGGCAAAGGTACGAGGAGGCATAGCTGGGACGCCGTGTGGAATGTTCCACCAGCATCCCGGTGTTGCTCAGCTAGTTATATCCGTGGTCAATGGGGAGAACGACAATTTTAAGACAACCTTATATGACGGGCAAGTTATAACTGAAACTGAGGGCGATGAGCTGTACAAGAGTGTTGACGATGCCGTAGTAGCTATACTAGACAGCATGCACGACATACAATTCCCTAGCTAGTATTTAGCCTTGCGCATGGGTTTGCCTGTGCGCTTGGCGGCTTTCTTAGCCGCCGTCTTACCTTTCTTAGTGTATGGGTAGTGTTTCTTTCCAACTTTAGGCACTGGTATCTGTCTCCTGTAATATTAATCTATGTATCTCAAACTCATCCCCAACAGACACTCTCTCCCTATCAACAATCTGCGCTGACGTACTACTCTCCTCATCAAACCCGGCATGTCCATCGTAGGTATGCTTAAAGTATATTGGATATACTTGGTCTTCAAGCGTGTCAAGGTCTGTGAGTTGCTTGGTCTTTGAAACCGGGTCATAATACCCGGTCTCCTGTATCATGTCCTCACCGACCCTCACAAATACTTCCCACGTTTTCAGCTTGGGCGGCCTCAAAGTGCTGTGTACTTCAAAGGCGAATATCTTTGGTCGGTCTTTATCAGCAGGTGCTGAGGTTGAGAGAAGGAATCTTAACTGTATTGAACGCCCAGTTGCCTGCGTGAGTGGGTTTATATCTGCCCCACCCTCACTAACAGTAGCGTCGCTAAAGTATAATGTCTGTACTCTATCAGTAGAAGACAATGTACCTAACGTGTAGGTCGTACTATCTTCACCATCCAAACCATACCTTACTGTTAAGGTTTCACTTCCAGCACCCCCTATGTTCTCCACCCAGAACACCGCCTTCAAAAATGCCTTACTAGTACCCGGCACACCACCGTGCCAGATAGATGTATCAAACGTACCAGACGACGCCACCACAGTACCTGCATCAATGTATGGGGCGGCAGACCTAGTAGGTAGTGTCCACCTATACGTTCTGGCATGTTCTTCCTCAGTACCCCCACCAGTCACCTTACCAGCCGCAACTAGATACCTCGTATCAGATGTAGTGTCGTTATAGACCATGAGGTCATTCACTTCTCCAAACTCTACTTCATCAAGAGTATGTACGTTGAACTGCCCACTGGAGTCTTGTCTTAGAGATATGAGTTTAATAGTATTTTGAGATGCTCCAGCAATTGGTATCGGAAAATCTCCAAATACACCAGCCTCAGCAGACTCAGGTATGTCAGCCGCAATCCACATCTCGTGTGGACTCGCCGCCAATGCCTTAATCTCACCACCATAGCCCGGTATTCTGGGGGCTACGAACAGGCTGGTAATGTCTTGTATCTGGCCCGGAGCCCATCGTATGATAGACTGTGTGGATGCTGTAGTATAGAAGAAGCCGTGCCACTCTACACCATTAGCGAAGTTAGCTTTATGAACACCCTTATCCCACTCAGTAGATATTGGGGCAAAAGCATTCTCAGCCGTAGATGTACCTGCATATGTTCTATTATACTGCCACAGCCCATCCTCCTTGCCGACCAGTATCGTATCGAATGCCGAGAATAATCCTGTGATGGGTCTATCCTCTGAGCCTATTGTATATGCACTTGAGAAACTACCACCGTTAATAGCGGATGTAGCAGACTTGAGAGTGTTGACTGTTTCAGTCTTCCATAATGCTAGGTTGCCTGCATTGTTCCGAGCCACGGCAAAATACTTAGCATACTTAATAGCACTCGACAATGTACTTACAGTCCAGTCCACCAGACTACCATAAATATATGCCGCACTATACCCAAATGCCACATAAATTTTATTATCAAAATGTACTATATCTGTGGCGGCAGTACTGGTATGTATATACACGGCATCCCAGCAGTCTCTATTCTCGTCCCATCTAGCTACTATCGGCCCCTGTGCGTGGTATATTATATTACCCATTGTTGCCATACCTACACAAGCATGTTCGGAGTCATCGACCTGTATGTTTATAGTATCAAAGTAATATACTAGGCTCGTAGTGCCATTAGCATTTGTTGAGTCGCCAATGTATATTGTTACTTCAGTCGCACTAGCATCTATAGTACGCTCGACTGAGGTATGTACAAACTTCCCAGTCGCATAGCCAGTTACATCTTCTACAGGCGTACCTATAGTCGTGCCCTGCCCATCGTAAATAGCTATTGTAGGATGGTGGTCACTACCTATAGTAGTAATATACATCCATACCCCAACAATAACTTTCCTCCCCCGATAGAGTGTAGGGTTTTCTAGGCTCTGCTTTACATAACTAGCCTCTGGTGAGCCCCCTCCTACAGTTGTTGCTGTAAACTTATACGAGTATGAACCTTTATCAACTTCATCATTAATTATAGTACTCTCTTGCGCCAGTGTAACTGTCGAGCCTACACTCGTCCACTTAGTTAAATCACTTGCACGTTCAGCACCCATACCCTGCACTAGATAATCTAATGGGGCACTCTGTGTCATGCCTAACGACAGTACACCTTCCCACCGGGCATCCATACCCTTTGCCAACGCATAACGTCTATCACCTTCTCGGTAGTATGGGCGTAGCGCTCCACCTGACCAATCATCCTGAGCCCATGTAAAGTCTACAAGTGGGTCTTGTTCTGATACTGTCAGTGCGCCTTGTGTTCGGCGAGGAGGTAGTTTGGGCGCTCGGTATTCACGCCACCGCTCAATACCACCCTCTTCCTCGTCAACTATAAGCCGTAGTTCAGTGTTAGGAGATGAAACCTTGTCCTGTAATGTTATAGTTCTCATTTACCACGCTGGGGTTAGAGGTACGGCATTGGCTGATGTGGCCCCTCGGCCTTCAGCAAGTTGCCTAACCTCTTGTAATAGTATGTTCGCCCTCTCAGATGCTCGCTGTCTAAATGTAGCCGGGCCGTGCATCATGTCTTTAATCAGTAGCTTACCTGCCGCCATCTTAGCAATCAGCAAGCTATCTACCCTGTTAACTTCAATATTACTAGCGTCTGCGCTTGGTAATGTCAAAGGTACTGACGTTGGCATTCTTAGAACCTGCCCACTCCTTGGAGTGCTTTGCAACTCTAATACACCAAGCTCGTCAGTACTATATTTATACTTATTAAAACTATACCTGACACCGCTCATGCGCCGGGCATTAATCGTACTTACTTTATTACCTTCATTAATATCCACACGATAACTATACACGGCATCAGGGCCATTGGGAGCCAACCCAATGGGAAAAGGGTACTCACGTATCCTAGTGCCGCCCTCCAGCCAGACCGCCCCAAAATCGCCCGTCGCCGCCTGCGAGTTTTGTAGCTGTATTCCAATTTTCGTTGCCGTATCTGCGACACCATATCCATCAGCGCTCACCAGTTCCCATTGTCCATCTCCAGAATGGTAATCAGTACTTGCGACGACACTGCCGTCAACCAATAGATTTGCTCTGCTGTTACTACCAGTACCTGTCCGTACCCATGCTCTCAGTGTTAAGGTATCACCGCTCAAGTCTTGGAGGAACTGTGCATACTTATCGTCCAAAGTAAGCGTCCCCACCGCCGCTAAGCGGGCCGAATTCTGTCCGGGTACTACATGGTCGGTAGCGTAGTTTCTACGGCTCACTGTGGTCGTTGCAACCGTCCAGCCATCTACAGTACTGGCGCTAGACCAATACTCAAAACCAGAATTATATACTGGACTGCCAGTCAACCAGTGGTTGAGCCAGATATTCCTAACCAGTGTATTTGAGTCATATAGCTCGTCCATCGCCTCGTTGATGGCTGTATGGATGGCGGCTGATTCGTAAGGTAGTATTTCGTATGTTAGAAGGTCAGGTGCGGCGGCTTGGGTAGGACGGTATGTCACTATCCCAGTGCTTTGCACGTTGTCGGTTATTCGGACGTCGGTGTGTGTGGGGGAGCCGCTTGAGAAGTATAACCATGCGCCAATCAAATCATTGTCGCCAAACCTTTCAAGGTCATTATCCCTCATCGTACTCGTACTGCTACCACTGCCGCCAGCAGTGCCAGTTATCTTAGGTACTTCAAGCTGGTCAACGACCATCTGTCTTAGTTGTGTACGAGTTCTAGCCACGACTATCCCACCAGTCCTTTAATTTTACACCAGCTATAAGCGCTATCAGCCCCATAGTCATCATCATTAGATGACCATTAATTCCTAGCGAAAGAGCATATAGTTCAATCGCCGCAATCGCAATTATCGCAACTATCGGAGTCACACTTGTATTCATCAAGTTGGTCTATCACCTGTGGTGCGTGAATGGGCCAGCTACGGACAACGATGTTCTCAATAGAATCTTTGATGAACTCAAAGTTATCTTCATCTATTTCAATACAACATTCTGGCTTTTCTACGGCGTCTAGGATTTTATTTAGCTTTCTCATCGTTGCCAAATCTGCGACGTCCGCTTGAGCATCCAGATTAGATTTGTAATAACAGGCTACTTCTAGTATACCTGCCACCGTCATTCCTTGGCTATCGCCTTCGTCTGTGCTTATTGAAAGAGGTATATCTCCTCGTCCTGTTAGCGTTCCGTTTCGTAATTTCATTATCTCCCCCATTTATCTCTATCTATATCAGAGGGCGGCAGAGAGAGCCATACAACTAGCACAATCACTGTGACTAATATTCCTAATACTGTACTCAATAACTCTACGCTCCGCTTGCTCTCTTGTTTCTATATTGTTGGTGAACCTAATCATTTCTCCACGCAAATTACCAAGCAATGCTCTTGCTTCAGTTAGTTGATTAGTCCTAGCATTATCGTCTAGGCTCGCAATCAAGGTTGTCTGTGAGCATGCCATTACAGCATCTATTTTATCGTCAAGTCCACTTATACTAGGCATACCTTATTATACCATACCCCCAATACTTTGTCTAGTCTTTACTAAATGATTCAAATACCTTACCCAACCCTGCACTAACAGGTATTGTTAGTACCGCTAGGGCTGTCAACAAACCCTCAATATTATCCAATGTCTCCGGGTTAGAACTGGCAGACCATATAATACGTGCCGCCAGTATCAACCATACCACGACCACTGGCATAAAGATGACAGCAATGAGTAGCTGTCCGCCAGTAATCTCCGTCTTACTTGATGGTGGTTGGTCGCTCAATGTTATTCGTAGCCGTTAGTGAAGTTACCTTAGTTGTTGGGTCTATGATGAAACTTGGAACATCAATCCCAGTACCATCACCTATAATACTATTCTTAATTATTAACTTACCTGCCTTGATATATGATAAATACACGGCTGGTGTTGCGGCACTGTTAGCATCAGCATACGTACCAAACACCTTAATATCTTTAAACGTCATGTCTTTACATATACTACTCGCAGTAGCTGAGTTGATAATTATTCGGTCATACGTTGAGTCTTTAGCAGACGGTACGTTTATGGCTCCACGAGTACTGCCCACCTCAATGTCTGATACACTGGCTAGTGTAGAGCCCACGGACAGTCCGTCAGCCACATTGTCCTGTATGATTAGCTCATGGATTTCTGAGTTGTCCAACTTAAATGTTGGAGCCTCTAACCCATCAATCGTAATAGTATCACACGCTACATCAAATGTTGCATTGTTGCCATTAGCGGCTCCATGAACCTTGATTGCGTTCTCAAGACCAGTAGCCTTACCAATTGATATTGTATCAAAGTTTAGCTGGTCTATCCTTGCGCCGTTCACCACGAGGTTAAGGGTTTGTACTGCACGGTTGACTGTTGGCATATCGTCAGGGAAAGTATTCTTAGCGCCTACGTGTACTGTCTTCTGTTGCAACCTATAATCTTGTCCTACATCATAGACTGCCGCATCGGGATATGTAGGTGATTGTTCTATGCCTTCTATCGCTAGGAAGTATGCGCCTGTTGCAATAGCCAGCCCGATGAATGACGCCATTATACCAATCTTGACAGCACCACCATCAAACTGTATCTTGGGCCAGAAAAGTCTAAGCGTCGTAGACCAGCCCATGACTGTTGGGGTTTGCATACTGACGTTAAGGTTAGGCATTTTCAGCCCAGCCGTCGGCAGAGTGAGCCCTTTAATTGTGAATACTTTTTTTATAAAACTAAACATGCCTAGCCCCCTAAAACTATGTTAAAAATGACTGCCGTTTTGTGCCTAAATCTCATTTATTATTTTCATTTTCACTAATATATACATAAGATATATTAGACTGCCGCCCAAGTACTCCCATCGTATGTATACGCATCATGTACAAAGTCTTCTTCTTTTACATCTATACCTTTTAGACAGGTATACTCAATAGCCGAATCTCCACTACCAATGATTCTTTGTTCAAGAACATCATCATGTAATTCCAATTCGGAGCGTTGGGCTAGTACTACTACCTCACCGTTTATAGATAGTGTAGACCCTTTACCACTAACTTTACTGCCATCTTTATTATATGCAACAGTATCTATCTGCGTTATAACAGGATTAAATTTATCAGCAATTAGTTGTTGTGCTAGGTTAGTTCCTTTTATAGTTAAAACTTTCATGTTATGCTCCTATGTAAATTCCATTGGGTCACCAGCTACCAGTAGTTTAGTAGTAGCTGTTGTTACGCCAGCCCTAAATAAATTCTCTGTCATACCCGGCAGTTTAGCCCTAAGTACTCCATCGTCACCTACAAAATATCTGTGTCCTGCAGTTAAACTACTTTGATTTTCATTAAGACCGCCAGATACTGTTATGGTAGCTGGGTCATCATTTGAGCTAACAGCCGCTGTGTTAAATCCAATAAACTCACTCATGTTACTTGTGCCATATACCAAGTCTCTTGTGAAATCATCTGCCGCACCCCCACCTGCCGCTGTTGTCCTTCCGTGGAATGCACCAATATGGATACCTCTTTGGTCACTATGGGCAGTATTATTACCATCTTCTCGCATATATCGAAACGCCGTAGTATGAAACATTATATTGTTTGAGGTATCGTAAGCTAGTCGGGGCCATGAGTAACCATCAGTTGCGTGGAAATCATAGTGACCCCAATCTATTCTGCTAGTGCTAGCACCTTCTCTTGGCATATGAGGCATATAAGTTCCTGTATGCCTTACAGCTATTCCAGTACCTGCAGATGCGGTAGTTACTGTGGAAAATCTTAAAATCGAATTACTTTCAATATACTGGTGCATATCAGCTTCATAAAGTTGCCCATAACCGATAAAGACCATTACATGACAGTTTCTGTCTTCATCATATGCAATGGTTGGCATAAAATCATCATCCGCTATGACATAATCATCTGTAAGTTCAACCGCAGAACTACTCATTGTAGTGTCTATAGTTAATTTATGACCTGACCCTAGTGGAGGAGTATTTAATGGTGATTCCCCAGAGGCTATGTTAAATGTATCCAGAGCGGTTATGGTATTTCCACCACCCGGCCCTATTGTTGTCCTAGTACCAATAGTAAACGAAGCAAGAACAGGTACATAATCACTATCACCATCTTGCCAAGTCCCTGCAACTAGCCATACATCATTATCACTATCATGAGATAGTTGATTTACTATTGGTGTGTCTCTTGAAGTCGCAATATCTGCGTGCATCATTACTTTCTGATTAGCACCAAACACTTCAACCGTTGACGATAGTGTAAAGCTAGGTGTACCGCTTGTATCAATTGTAAAACCTTTTGCGTGGGTATATTCACTATCTCCATTATCATTGAATATAAGGACACCCTTTCCATGTGCAAAGCCCATCTGAAAACCAGTAGCGGCAGTACCGTTTGTAGTCGCTGAAGTTTCATCTATGTATAGCGCACATTCATGTGGGTCTGCCCCATCATCAGGATTAATTGTGAAAGCCATCAGGTAAGTCTCACTATTATCATCTGCGTTTGGAAAAGCTACAATTACTTTATCGTTAACAGCATCTTCAGCAATATGAAGACCATAGTGTTCACCAGTATGTAAGTTTCCGTGGTCAAATGCTGAACTTATAGGGGCAATAGCAGGGGCACTAGTTGAGGTTACGATTGTATTATAAGCACCAGCAGTTGGTTGAATAACAAGGAATTTTCCTTTCTGTGAGTCAGCACCATCTATGTAAGCTACAACTACTACATCTTCAGCCGAATCATAATAAGCATCGAAAGTGTCTGTTTGGTTGTCTGTTCTCAGAGGTATTCCCCAAGTCATTTCTTTGGTAGCACTAACCCATGTTCCCACCTGTATTACAAGATAGTTACTCCATCCACTAAACGAATAGAGTCGCATAACCCTGTTTGTGCCGTCTGCTATTGGAACAACTTGCATACCCCGAAAATCGGCGATTCCATTTGTTACATCAGCCATTTGTGTAAGGTCATGGTAAACTTCGGCATATCCCGATATTTCTACGGCATTACCGTTACTATCTATAGCAACAGCCTCACCAACAGATAGAGTACCGTCTGTATCATCTATTACTATTGTTCCACCACCACCACCTGCATCAGCCCACTTCACTCCAGTACCTTCAGAAGAATCAGCAGTCAGGACTTGGTCGTTAGTGCCAACAGTTCGTATAGCCATACTACCAGTTCCAGAACCAGCAACTATACCACCTTTAGCAATAGCAGATATGTCTGCTTCAATACCACCCCTTTCATGCTTTAAGGTTCCAGTAGAGCCAGTGAATGCCGCCAGTGCTACTGGGTCGGTTGAACCATCGCCTACTACTATTCCCCCATCGGCTAGTACAGACATAGCTGTTACTGCGCTAGTGCCAGAACCTAATAATATTCCCCCATCTGTGAGGCTAGTTGCTCCTGTACCACCTTTAGCCACAGTTACTGTGTCACTCAATGTAGAACCTGCCGCAGTTACCGTAATATTTCCAGTTCCATCAAAACTGACACCATTAATAGTTCTTGCGGATGCAAGTGCTGTCGCTGTCGCCGCTAAAGTTACGGCGATATTTGCCGTGCCATCGAAAGACACTCCACCAATAGTTCTCCCTGTCGCTAATGCTGTAGCCGTTGCCGCATTTCCTGTCGTACTTCCTGAACTACCACTGGTATTGCCTGTAACATTACCAGTTACAGCACCTGCTAAAGTTCCTATAAATCCAGTAGCTGTAACCTTACCAGTACTTGGATTGTAGGTTAAAGTACCATCTGATTCTAGTCCTAAGTTTCCACCATCTACATCACCACCTGCGGCGAATATAATGGCATTATCTTCGTCATCATTCTCGTTGTCTGTAATAGTTACAGCCGTCGCTACTGTTGCCGTCCCTGTTAAGGGGCCTGCAAAGCCTGTAGCAGTGAGTACACCAGTACCAGCATTGTAGGTAAGCCCTGAGTCTGTCTTAGGCCCTAAATCGCCTGTAGCGGATTCAAAGAATGCTACAGAAGCCGAGGTATTTGATGAGTCCGCAACCGTGATTACCGACGCTGTACCTGCAGTTGGAATAGCTTCAAATGCCGGGGGTGAGCCAGCGCCAGTGCTAGTCAATACTTGTCCATCTGAGCCCGGCCCAACCGCTACTGGGTCTCCACTAGCATCGTATGTAATAATCTGTCCGTCAGTACCACCTGCCATCTTAGCAAGCGTTACAGCATTGTTAGCAATGGTTACCGCTCCTGCGTTGGTCATGGTAACATCACTTGACAATGCCGCCGCTGTAAAACCTGTACCGTCCCCTATCAGAATCTGAGTAGTAGTTAACGCCACTTCAGACAATACACCAGAACTATCAGCATTTCTACCCAGAATTGAGTTAGCCGCTACATTCTGGATATGAGCGAAATCTATAGAAGCGGCGGCGTAATGTTCGCTATCTATAGCATCATCAGCTATATGGGCGTTATCTATACTTCCATCCGCATAGTGTTCAGAATCAATAGCATTGTCTGCGATATGTGCGTTATCAATACTCCCATCAGTATAATGTTCGGAGTCAATTGCATTATCTGCAATCTTAGCGCCAGTAATGGCATCAGCCGCTATATAGCCAGAAGCTATAGCAGTACCTTGCCAAACACCTGTCGCAATTGTACCGACTGCTGTGATATTAGTTTGTGATGCTGTCTGTAGTGTCCCTGTTAATGGCCCTGTGAAGCCCGTAGCGGTGAGCATTCCTGTGCCAGCATTGTATGTAATACCAGCATCAGTTTTCGCCGCTAATGAGCCTGTAGCACTATCAAACATAGCGATGTACGAGGAAGTATCTGTAGAGTCAACAACTGTTACTGTTGCGGCAAGGGTTGCCGAAGCAACACCTGTCACCCATTCGGGCGCAGTCGCACCACTATTAGTCGCCAGTACTTGATTAGCAGTACCTATACCCAACCTAGTAAGCTGAGTGGTAGTACTGGCATACACGATATCTCCAGCCGCTTGGCTGTTAAATACATGTGCACCAACAGCTTCCCACTCGCTTTTAGAAAGGGCCGTACCTACGTCAGAGTGTCGTAG
>TARA_R110000824_G_scaffold35511_3_pt1 | contig 20852 bp, 13 predicted proteins | sample TARA_R110000824 | Tara Oceans TARA_R110000824 (sample SAMEA4397747) | marine metagenome | biome: Polar Biome; feature: [MES] marine water layer (ENVO:01000295) within the mesopelagic zone...; material: water (ENVO:00002006), including particulate matter (ENVO:01000060) such as......
ATTATTTCCTAGGTTTAAAGAACAGGGTTATCAAGTATGCGTTAATGTCACTGAGATAGGGGCTGGTATGCTTAAGCATAATCCAGATGTTGATCAGTTAATAGTGCAAAAAGATAACCAGATAAACAACTTTAAACTTAAAGATTATTGGGAGAAAATGTCAGAATGTTTTGATAGGTTTGTACAATTGTCTGAATCAGTTGAGGGGCGGCTTCTACTAAACCCAGAAAGAGATGTTGAAGTAGATGGGAAAAAAGTCAGAGTCAAAGCTACCAAAGGATATTACTCATCAAAAGATGAAGTGCATGAGTTATGCGATAAGAATTATCTTGAGGAAACTCATAGGATTGCAGATATAGAATTTAAACACAGTCCTATTTTTTATCCATCACCTATGGATAAAGATTGGGCTAAGAAACAGAGAAGGAAAATAAAAACAAGGCATCTTATTTTGTGGTCTCTATCTGGTTCTTCTGTTCATAAGGTATATCCTTGGACAGATAACGTAATTGCCGCTCTTTTGTTAAAAACGAGAGACCTTTCTATAATGACAGTTGGAGATCATCTGTGTCAATTATTAGAAGTTGGTTGGGAAAAAGAAAAACGTGTAATTCTTAAGTCCGGTAAATTACCTATAGGAAAAACTCTCGCGCTATTACCTCATTGTGATATTGTGGTAGGGCCAGAGACAGGAGTCTTAAATGCGGCGAGTATGTTACCGAACCATAAATGTGTGTTTCTTTCTCATTCTTCTAATGAGAATCTAACAAAACATTGGAAAAATACAACTGCGTTTGAACCCGAAGATTGTCCTTGTTTTCCCTGTCATAAACTGCATTTTGGATTCTCTACTTGTAACAGAGATGAAGAGAGCGGTGGTGCATTGTGCGCCGCTAATATTAAACCTGATCGAGTAGTAGACGATATAATGAGAAATCTAAAATGAGCACCTATATAGAATTATGTCAAGACATGGCGAGGGATGTAGGAATCCCCGGAACAGGGCCGTCTACTGTTACGCCAACTCCCGAAGAGGAAAAGGACGTTGTCAGATATATAAAGGACGCTGATCTAGATATACAACGTATGTGGTTTAACTGGGATTTTTTGTGGTCAGAGGCGACACTTACTCCAGTTGCAGGAGTTTCTACGCTAACGTCTCCTAGTGACCTTGCTCAATGGAATACAGATTCTGTTGTTTATAATCCTACTGCTGAAGGTTGGCAACCATTGGGATTTGTGCCATGGCTACAATATAGGGAAGATTATAAATATGGTACTGTTGCTACTGGAATACCAGAATTGTTTAGTGTAAAGCCAGATAATGTAATAGATATTTATCCAACCCCTAATTCTACGACTGCTATTACCTCAGAGTATTGGGCAACACCAACTGAACTATCAGCCGGTACTGATGTATCTGTAATCCCAGTAAGATGGCACAGGATAATAATTGCTAGAGCTAAGATTTATTATGCAGAGCAGAATGATGCCGCAGAAGTTTTATCTGGTTCTATTGCGGAGTTTACTGATCTTCTATTAAAGCTGGAATCCGACCAACTTCCGGGCCAAAGAAACAGAAGGTTTTCATTGGTTCAGGATTTAGCTAACTATACGGTGGTTCCTGAATGAGTTTAGCGAGACAACTATCAAGGACTTCTGTAACTTCCCAGTATTTTCCATTTTCTGGTGGGCTAAATATTATTACTCCGGCCCTCTCTTTAGAGCCGGGAGAATGTATTGCCGCTAATAACTTTGAAGTTGATATTCGTGGGCGCTATAGAAGGTTCGATGGATATGAGAGGGATGATGGTACTGGATTACCTTCTGCAATAGTTTATTACAGAATACCGTATACCCTTGGTAGCGCAAAAGATTCTGTTTTTGATAGCGCATACGGCATAGCATTTGATCTTCAGATACCTCGCGTTGGTAGTACGGTGAAGGGAGAAACTAGCGGGGCTATAGGTCAGGTTCTAGTTGTAACTGTAGAAGAGATAGTTACTGACGCTGGGGCATTCATAGACAATGACGCAGAAGGGTACATTTACTTTACTGTTACAAGCGGAACGCTTGAGGACGGAGAGACTATATTTTTTCTAAATACAGATAGCGCATTTGGCGCTGGATTCAATGTGGAGTATGGATAATGGGAACACCAACGGCAGATAGAAAAACAAGAGCGGTTCTAACAGGAACTAGCTTTGCGAATAATACTACCGGGGCTATTACAGCCCAGATGGTTAGGCAGTTCGTGGAGTCTGGGATGGGCGGATATGCGACTATCTGCGCTAAAGCCGGAACACCAGCAAGTCAGGCGGTAGCATCAACGGCAACAGCAACTATAGATTGGAATAAAAATACGGCTGGGGCTGATGCACAAGATGATACTGGAACTGTTACAGGAACTGTGGGAACAGATGCAGATTTTGCTAATGATAGGATCAGGATATATGACAAAGGATTCTTCATGGTTAATCTGGGCATTAGTTTCGCACAGACTGGAACCGACACAGTAATATGGACATTCAGAATAGCGACACAAGACACTGCTGGCTCTGTGGTATACCCCGGTTTTGATTGTGCCGTTCAAAGGGTGGTTGCTACCTTGGAGAATATGGTGTCTGCTTCTGGAATAATTGATACAACTGGTCACACTACTTATACAGATGTTCTTGCCCAAGTTAAGAATGGTCATGCAAGTAACTCTGAGAATTTCCAGATGCATTATGGTCAGATGTCAGTCTTTAGGGTGGGATAATGGGGCTTTATGCCACCTGCCTAGCACATGGCCCCCCTGTATTGAGGGATGCCACTGCCGACTCTACTCTAGTTTCTGAACTACAAGAACGCATTGAGGAAAAGAGGGAAACTATAACTGTAGTTCCCGGCGAGGGTAATGTTCTTGGTGTATGGGGATACTTAGGTGATCTCTATGCTTTTAGAAACAAAACAGGTAATGTTACGGCGGGTATGTATAAGGCTACCGCCTCTGGGTGGGAAGAGATAGACCTTGGTACAGCCTTGAATTTTGATGCCACTACAGGCAACGGTGAAATGGTTATAGGGTCTTTACTCACTGGCGCTGGTGGCGCTCAAGGAACTATAGCAGGGCTTACATACTACGGTAACTGGGATGTTGGTGCGGAAGGAACTGTAGTTCTTACAGATGTAACAGGGACTTTTGTTACTGATGAAACATTAAGTACTCCAACCATTTCTTTTGATTCTGGTACTGTAGAAATTTTGCAAGGAGATACTATAACAGGTTCTACTTCAGGTAAAACCGCTGTAGTACAGGTTATTACTCTTGCATCTGGAGGCTGGGCTACTGATGACGCGGCAGGTTTTCTATCCATAACTGGTAATACTGGTACGTGGAGTGATGGTGAATCGATACTCGTTTATGGCGCGGCAAGGGCGGATGTGGACGGGGCGGCTGAACCATCATCAAAAACATTGGCGTATGCTTACGGTACTCAATATGCACAAACACTCCAACCCGGAGGTAAGTACGATTTTGTTAATTTCAACTTCGAGGGTGAAGAGGGAATACAAACTATGTATGGTGCTAATGGGATAGATAATGCGTTTGAATTCGATGGAACTAATTTCACAAAAATAAGAACAGGTATATCTTCTGACGACACTCCAAGTTATATAGAGGCTTACAAGAATCATTTGTTCATGGGCTATACAAATGGCTCTCTTATTAGTTCTGCGCTTCAATTGCCAACCATCATGAGCACAACGATGGGTTCTACAGAACTTATAGTTGGAGAAGGCGTTACTGGGTTAAATGTTGAATCGAAAGACTCGCTGGCAGTATTCGCAAGAAACAATACTTACATTTTGTATGGAAAAAATAGAGATGATTGGAACCTTACTACGTTCTATACTGGTTCTGGTGCGGTTGACGGCACAGTTCAAAAAATACATACGACTATATTCCTAGATGATAGGGGATTAACTTCACTGGGTTCGACTCTTAACTACGGTGATTTTAAACAATCCATTATCTCTGAAAAGGTTGATCCTTTAATACAGAAATATAAGTCTCGCATTAAAACCGCATTAAGAGTAAGAGAAAAGAATCAATATAGATTGTACTTTGATGATAAGACTGGTATCGCCATGACTTTTATTAATGGAAAGAATGAAGGGATACTTCCATTTACTATGCTGGATCAAATTATTTGCGCTTGTTCCACAGAAGATTCTAATGGAGACGAGGTTTTATATGGTGGATTCGATGACGGTTATGTTAGGAGACTAGACTCTGGAACTTCATATGATGGAGGTTCAGTAGCCGCATTTGTCAGACTTGCTTATTTTCATTATGGAACACCGCAACTTAAGAAGAGATTCAGAGAGATTCTCCTTGAATTGACGGCTGATACAAGCACTACACTAAATATATACCCAGACTTTAACTATGGTGATGCAACTGTTCCAACGTCAACTACCTATGACATTACAGTAACCGACGATGAATGGAATGTAGATGATGTGAGTAATCCTGATTTAGGAATAACAGTAGTTGATAAAGCTAGAGCGCGAATACAAGGTGTTGGAGAAAACATGGGAATTCTTATTAAAAATACATCTGTATACGACAAACCAGTTACGTTGCAGGGTGCTGTAATTCAGTATTCCGACAGGGGGTTGAAGCGATGATGCAGGGGAAATGGAATGGCTAATATCACTTGGTCGGAATATGTAGATAGATACGCAGATTTAGGAAACGTATGGAAACAAATTGAGAATAAAACAGCGGGAGATCAGTACGATTACTGGAGTAGTGTTCTTGGAGATAATCCAACAAAAGAATCATTTGGACAATACCACTGGGAAAAAGAAGGGGGGAGTTCAGGAACCTATGATGGGCAAAATCGTTCAATAGCCAGTGATTGGACTTCTACTACTACTAGTACTGATACTACAACAGTTAATACTAATACAGACCCTAGTACTGGGCAGGGAGCAGGGCATGGTGTAACGTATAACGCTCCTGATGATTACGTGTCTCCTGACAAGATAGTTACTGCGGCGGCAGAGGATAGGCCAGATTATGCGGGGCCAGAGCATGAGGGCTATAGAGACTATGACCCCACTCCTGTAGGAATAACTCTAGCAGAAGTGCAAGACGACGAGTTAGTCGAGAATCGGATAGCCGCTATGCTAGATAAGGGAAGTCCTTTATTTAGACAAGCGGCTGAAGCGATGGCTAGAAGATTTGGTAATCGTGGGCCTCGAACACAAGAGGCTATGATGGGCGAGATAATGAAGGTAGCTGGCCCAATCGCAATGGCTGACGCACTCATGCTAGAACGTCATAGAGCGCTACGTAATACTGCGTTCTATGATCAGATGAAAACAAGGCTTACAGGCGCTATTCAGGAAACACTATCCCATATTGCAGGTGGTTACCAGATTCAAGCCACTCTTATTAATGACATTACTAATAGGTGGAAGGCTCAATTACTGGCTGATGTACAAACCTATGGAATTGATGTAGATGAGGCTACCAAAGTATATGGAGTTGATGTAGGTGCGGCTACAAAAATATATGGAACAGATGTAGCATTCCAAAGTTCAAAGTATGTAGCGGATATTCAGAAGTTCTTAGGGATGGAAGGACTTAAAGTAAAGTTTGCTGAGATATTTGCAAACATTGAAGACAATGCAGAAGCCGCCGCCTTTATTTGGGATATGGTATTTGGTGATAATAATCTTAACCCCTCTGAGTGGATAAAAAAATGGAAAGAGATGTATGAGGACGATGACGATAGTACCTCTACAAATACTAACACCATTGTAACTTGATGATTAGAGTTGCTAAGACTGCTGACATAAAGCAAATAATAAAAGTTTGTAAAGAAGCACACCAGTTATCCATCTCCAAGGATGTTCCCCTAGACGATAAGATTCTCTGGAAGAATCTCCAAATTTGTATCCTGTCTGCGGAACACCAAGTTAATGTGGTAGATGTAGCTGGATCAGTCGAGGGTGTCTTCATAGGAGTCACCCATCAATTGTGGTACTCAAGAAAGAAACAGTCTACTGACCTGTTCTTCTATGTCACAGATAAAGGCAGAGGATGGGGTAGTAGTTTACTCCGTGCTTACATACGGTGGGCAAGAATGAACAAGGGTGTAGCAGAAATTACCCTAGGAATTACGTCTGGTATCGGTGATATGAATAGAACAAGACAACTATATGAAAGGATGGGTGCGATAAAAATTGGTGACAGTTTTATTTTTCCCCAAGGAGGCATAGATGGGCGGCATAGTTAAATCTATAGGAAAGGCGATCAAAGGAATAGGGAAAGCGCTTAAGAAAATAGCACCCATCTTGCTCGTAGCCGCCGCTGTTTATATTGGCTATGGGTATATGACAGGTTTTCAATCTGGTGGTTGGCCCAAGATAATAAATTGGGGTAAATCCTTGATTGGAGGTGTACAGCAAGGACAGACTATATCTCAAGCGGCAACTGCCGCAACAGACATGACCGCTATGGCTGGTGCTGAAACAGCAGGTGCGGCGGCAGGAGCACTAGATGCGACCGCTGTAACTAATGCCATGGGGGGTGTTGAAACAGGCGCATCAACTATGGGTTCTACCTTTGGAGCAGATTTGGGAGCAGATGCAGTTACCACTGGATTGGGAGCGGCGGAAACGGCTGTCTCTCAACTTCCCGTTGGTGACGTAGTTGCAGGTGGAGCGCCAGATATGATGGGAGAGGCCGCTACTCAGGCTGGAGGTTTGGGTACAGATTGGGCCACTGAATCTATTGCTCAAACTCGTGCTGGACTGGACACCATGTATGGTGAGTTTGGCACTGGATGGCAAGATGTATCTAAAGGTATTACTAATTCTCTAACAGAGACTGGTTTTACTGCCCCACAGGTAACAATGCCTGCGGAACAATCTTGGTGGAGTCAGTTGAATCCAGTTAGTTCAGCAGAAGCACACATATCTCCCGCTACACAGATTGGTACTGATCCTGCTTTGGTGAATCGCAGTGCGCTTGACCAAGTAATGTCAGATCGGTTTACTTCAACTGGGTTCTCTGGCGCTCGCGTACCTCAGACTCCCGGTCTCGGTCATCCCGGTAATTTATACGAGGGACTTATAACAGCGGCTGGTGAAACAGAAGCGGCACTAGGTTCTGCCTCTCTACCGGGTAAGATAGCATCGTTAGGTAAGAAAGCATGGGGTATATATAAGAAGATGTGGGCTGACAATCCCGGTATGGCTATGTGGACTACAAACAATGTGCTTAGAACTATCTTAGCCATGCTAGATGATACAGACGAAAAAGAATCTTGGAGAGCAAGTCATGTTGGTGGCTTTGCTCCCGGCGGTTATGACGAAGTTGCGAAACGATATAAAGGTAACCTTCCCGGTGGACGTGGTGGAGGTAGAGGATACACAGCGCCTCGCGGTAGGTCTAATCAAATTAAAACTGGCCCTGTACCAGAGGCAGAGAGAGGTAGATCATCAGCAATAGACTCTAGATCACCCGGAATGATTGGCTCTACTCAACAAGGAGTAGTCAAATGATTGGACAAGGACATACAACACCAGCTACGCCGGAAGAGAATGAACAAGCACAGAAGATGATGTCTAACATTGAAGGGTTTGTTTTAGACGAAGAGGTTCAAGATGCTCTTATACAAAAGATGAGTCAGGGCGAACCCGCTGATGCTATTGGAAATATTACTGGACAACTTGTTCATATGCAGGTTGTGGTTGCTCGTGGTGCTGAAAAAGATATCTCTAGGGATATTCTGTTAGCAGTTGCGGCTGAAGTTATAAATCTTCTTGTTGAAGTGGGTATGCAAGCAGGTCTAATACAAATACAGGACGAAAAACAACTGGAGAAATTACAGGGAGATGCCCTGATAGCCGCTGTTGATGCTTACATGACGCTTGGTGATGACAAGGTAGACGGTGAAGCCGCCGCCGCATTCGCTGAAGAATCTATGGGTGGTGCAATGGATTCACCTGAAGCACAGCAGGGCATGATAAATAACATGGCGTCAACTGAAGGCCCACCACCTGAAGGCCCACCGCCCGAAGGCCCACCGCCTGAAGAAATGCCACAGCAGGGTGGTTTGCTAGGAGGTATGGTCTAATGGGAATTAGAGAATTAAGAGAAGAGTTAGCATCTCCCACTGGCTGGACTGCTCAAGCAACTACCATGATAGGTAGACAGTGGAAGTTAGAAGACGCGGCAATTAACGCCCTTGTAGCAAAAAAGACGGCTCATGCCGCGTCCACACAGGACATGCTAAAGACTAGGTATGACAAGACTGCTACCATCGTAGAAGAACTGGCTAAGGCAGTAGAAGAAGACGGAGGAGCCAATGCTATATTGGGACAGAGGTTAGATACGCAAATTGCAAACCTCTCAAGAATAGAAGCGGCATGGGCGACTTCTCTAGGCTACTCCCCTCAACAAGTCCTTTCAGAGGGCGAGGTAATATTTGGATTAGTTGACCAAATAAATAAAGAACCCGGAGAATTTGCCAAGAAGGGTACGTGGAATAAAAGTACTCTCGATTTAATCAACAAGAAATTTACCCAACTGGGCATGACTCTCCCTGATCCTAAAATGGCCCAAGTATTGTGGGAGGGAAGGGTTAAAGTAGAAGGGTACAAAGGAACTGCACTTCCGGGCCAAGCAAGTGCAGGTGGAAGTGCAAGTAAATTAATAAACAGATATTCTCTGGCAGGAGCCGCCGCAGAGGCATTAGGAGTATTCCCTGACTTTTTAAGCGAGGCTTGGGAAGGAATCAGTGAAGTTTCAAGAGCGGCATGGGAGTTTGATACGAGTAATATCACTCCCATGGAAGGCCCAGCCACTTGGGGTGATAGAGGAGCAAGGGATTTTCTTAGCGAAGCGTTTGGGGTTGAGAACGAGAACCAACGACTGGAAAGAATATTGAGAGGCGATGAGAGTTCTCCGAGGCCAGCGCAACGAATAGAGGAGGCAGGTCAGTCCCAGCCTACTGTAGTCCCTACTGATCAGTCTACAAAAATGGGGCCATTTGCCATACTTGATAAGTTCACAGGTACTGAGGCTGGTTTGATTGATGGTCACCTAGCGACAGAAGAGATGGATTCTCCCTTAGCAGGAATAGATGAGAGTACGATTGGTAAAGGCGCAGTTGAAGAACTTAGAGCAATCAATGAAAAAGCAAATGAACTCTCTAGAGACGCGGCAGAATTTGTAAGAAATCTAGAGGCGTACATGAAAGAATACGGACAAGATAAAGCAATCAGATTAATGGCTGGAGAATGGGACGCTTTATCTGATTCTGAAAAGCAAGCAGTAGAAGAACACTTACAACGCAAATAAATCTGAAGCCTTTGCTTAAGATTTAAAGAGGATAGCCATGGCTTTAACAAGCATACCATTGTCTCAACCCGGACTAACATCCGCTGATGTAGCACCAGAACAAAGCGAAGTAGGTCTTGCCTTTGATAAGGGCGCTAGACTATTAACTGGTTCTATGGGTGTGACCTTCAAAGGTTTTGGAGGTGACTTCCTTGCAAACCTAGGTCTTGAAGAAGCAGGTAACAGATGGCTTTCTGATGCGTACCAAAGTGGCGTCCTGATGGGTATGGATGTCAATGAAATAGACGAAAGAATGAAAAGCCCACGCACGTGGGAAGCTGTAGATGATTGGAAAGGTGGCCTCGCTTGGGGCGTCAACTCCGTTTCCGAACATATCCCTACCTTAATGATGCAATTTATTCCTGCTGTTGTAGCAGGAGTTCTCACCAAAACTACCCCCCTTGGACGTGTGGCAGGTGCAGTTGGATTAGGAGCAAGAGGTGCTTCCACTGCCACGGCTCTAGCAACTATCGACTTTATGAATACCGCAGAGGTCTACTCTGAACTGCTTATGCAGACAGGAGAGTCTCGACCTGCGGTCGCCGCCACCACAGGCGGTCTGATGAGTATTCTAGATTCGGTAATCCCCTTAAAAATACTTGGACGCATGGGATATGGCCCTGATTTTACCCGTTGGTTTGGTAAACAACTCAGGAATCCTGTCAAGAAATTGCCCGTAATGATGGCAAGGAACATTGCCTATGGTGCTGGGGAAGGGGTAACTGAGCGAGTACAAACCATGTTTGAGGGCATGGCTCTCAACTACGTGGAAGAGAAGGGGATTCTTTCTGAGTTCTCAGCAGAACAGCAAGCAGAACAGAAAGAGGCAGGTGCGAGAGGGTTCCTGATCGGCACGTTGCTGGGTATCCCAGTATCCTATAGAGGCCCGAACCGTGCTGTTGAACGAGCAGGTAAAAAGTTCAGCGCCCTTGAAAGATCAATGGGAAATCTCCGTGGGGATCAAACTACAGAGGAAGCCATGGGTAAACTCAGCCCAGAGAGCCACTTTGTATCACAGTTGGAAGGGTACGATTCTCCTGTTACTAACGCCATAAGGGAGAAGGCTGAGACAGGGGCCGCACGTGGGCCTACTGACACTCCTTACACCGATTTCGCTGACCCGGAACGTACTTTCGCTGACATAGCTGATGAGCCAGTAGGTAAGGTCTTTGGAAAGCAGACTCGAACCACACCAAGGGTTGGTGACTTTGTCCAATGGACAAGCATGGGTGTAGACCAATTACCATCTCCCTCTAGGATAGTTAATATCCAGCAGGATGAGAATGGGAATAGTTGGGTTCAAGTAGAAGGCTATATGACCTTCATGCCGTTGAGTGAATTGTCACGTGTTCCGTATGATACTGGGATAGAAGCATATAGAACTGGAGTGCCTGAAGCAGGAGCAGATACACCTTATCTAGAGATGGATGGTAGTCTTAGAGCCAGAAGCGCTAATACATCTTTCAAGAAAGGTATATACAATGCCCTCCTAGAGGGTCGAGCACCACAGGCAGAGGATGATCTAAGACGTGCCTTTGGCACACCAAAGCAACCAGAAAGAAAACTTCCGGGGATGCCAACACAACCTGCTCTAACTGGCCCACCCGGTAGCATCCTGCCTACCCATATTCCCGGCTGGCTAGAGGGAGAAGGCGCAGAGATTGCAGAACGCGAACTCGGTCAACCCGGTATAGGTGTTGAGGAACGAGGGCGACAACAGACTAGAAGGGGGATTGCCCCATGGTCATACGCTGGTAAGGGTGCAGAGACTAAGACTGCTCAAATGGCATTCTTTGGTTATGAAAAGACTAGCGAACAGACGATGCTTAATAAGGATGATACGCCGTCAAAGGTGCAGTCAAAAGAAGGGAACAGTATTTATGAGAGCACTGACTACATAATAAAGAAAGAGCATCCTCGCAGGGGCGCTCCTTGGGTAGCCATAAATAAAGAGACTGGCGAAATCACAAGGGCTGAAGCAAAACTTGAAGCCGCTCTTGATCTAGCTAAGGCTCACCCATCTGCGGCTATTGATGTAACTGCCCAGACAAGAGACGAAAGACTTGAAGTAGCCGCCGCCTCTCAGGAAGAAATTGGGGCGATAAGTTTTGAACAGGTACTCGCACAGCAGGGTAGAATTACAGCGAAGGTTGGAGACAAGGTTAGGCTGTATGAAAAAGATGTGGAAGGAAGAGTCACTGGCAAGAAAGAATCATGGTTCTATCCTGATGACAGGGTATGGACGCTCCAGTCTATTGACCACACTACACCAGAAGGTATTACTGCACCTTACAATGTAGGGACGCCAGTGACATCAGTATACAAACTAGAACCTGCGAGTGGGTCTATTGCAACTGTTGAAATTGGGCCGACTGAGGACAACATACGAATTGTTCCTCAACGCAGGGCTGACTGGAACTTTGCTGAGTACTACGGTGAACCTGAATCTGAAGCAGAAGCTATAGTAGGGGAAGAACTCACTACGGATGCGGTCAAGGAAGAACTGCGTCAGTTTACCACCCAAGGCGAACAAGAAATTCTTAAGGAAGATATACAGGCAAACAGAGATGAGTTTATGAGGCTCATTAGAGAGGATAAGCCGTTCTTTAATAGATTGTCTGAGGCTTTAGCCGTTGCCCAGCACGTGCGTGGCACAAGAACAGATAAGGTAAGCGACAACATATCGAAGTTACGCAGAAGAACTCGTGCTGAAATAGAAACATTCATAGGTGAGGCATACCTTACCAAAGAGGAAGTTACCGCTAAGTACAACAAAGAACTCTTAGACTACGAGCGCATGACTCGTGGTGAACTGAGTGATCAACTGAGAGGTAGAACGACCAGAGCACAACTTGAGACAGACAAAAGGATTGAAGGAGGAGAAGTAGATGATGAGACAGGAGTAACACCTCCTGCTCCTGAAGTGGATCGACCTCTGGCAGAACAAGCGGCAGACGTCAAGGCACTAACAGATGTAAGAGAGTTGGAACAGGACGAACCAACTCGTCTCAAAGAGACTGCTGGTGTCGCACGTCCAAGAGAGGAGTACACAGACGCCTTTAGGAAAGCCATGACGGAGAGGCGTAAAGACCTCGCTGAAAGAATGGGTATGAAATCAGTTACTCTTACCTCTGAGGAGATAAATCAGTTAAAGGTAGAATTTGTTGATGAAGGTAGGCAGGTTTGGAAGATAGTAAAGTCTACTAAAGCGGCTCCCTTCAGTGCGGCAGAAGAAACGAGGCAGTTCGCCGCCGCGCAAGCCCTGCTTACTAGAGAGATAACTCAAGCAGATGCAAGAGAGGCTGGAGTAACACCACCTGTAGAGCCAGAGAGAGATTGGTTGGAAGCAGTACCGAAGGGTGAAAATCTTGTTGATACTATAGACCCCGACAGCAGAATGCTTCCCGCACCTGAGACTCACAGGGTGCAGGTTAATAGAAAGGTAGCCGAAAAGTTGGGGCTTGGCCCAACCATATTCTATCCCTATAGTGTCTCTCCCTTTATTGGTCTTGACCACATAAATGTGCAGGGTAAGTACGTAGATAAGAAGGACGTAATAAAGTTAGAAGAAAGTAAAGACACTATTACCGTTGACACTGGAGATTTTGTAGAGTTCTACTCTGAGAATTTCTTTGAAACAAAACGTACCAAGAAAGGATTACGCACTGAGTCAGTGGTTGAATTACCTAACTCACTTCCAGACCAAGACAGAATCAGAAGGGCGTGGATAGATAATAAGGACGGTCTTATCATTGTTCAGAGCCTTCCCTCTGCCGCTACCCCGCCGTTAGCTTCTACCATTTCCGCCCCCAGTATGAGGGTAGATGAGATAGGGGAGTATTCGGAATTAGGGTATGACTACGATATCTACAGGACATGGGAAAGCCGTGAGGAACATGAAGCAAAGATAAAAGCTGAGAGGGAGAGACTCCTAAATCTGGACAGAGAATCGAGAGCGAAGGAAGGTGAGTACAAGGGTGAGATTCGGAAGAGAGATGTAACTACTACAGTTAATCTCTCTGACGATAAGAAATTTCTTACAACTGATTATGAAAAGAACACTAGGCGAGGACAGATACGGCTTACACTATCTCCTACTGCCCTAGTGCGTATCAACCGGGCAAGAAGGGAAGCCAGTATGGACATGACTGGATTATCTTTTCCAGAAACCCCCGTAAAACTTGAACCTCTTGGGGCTGACGACACGTTCACAGTTGAGAGAGCCTACGGTAGGGAAACTATTCCCCCACCCGGAGCGGATTTTGCTGTTGACAAAAAGAAACCATCTGCACCCACACAATCTGCTTGGCTAGATGCGTTGCGTCAGGGGCCAGTTAGTGTAGCGGTGTATGGAGACAGGCGAACCAAGGAAGGTAAGATACCAAAAATAATAGAGACTGGTGTAAAGGCTAAAGAGGTAAAAGATAGAGAACGCTTGATTGAAAGTGGTGCTCAGTTGTGGTCTACCGCAGGGATTCCTGTTCCCATTAAGAATAAATTGGTGATAACTGATAGAGACGGGTATCAATACACTATTAATATAGAGTCAGCGAAGACTGCCAGCATCACACAGATTGATCTACCAGAACAAATTAAGATAATGACCTCCGCTGATGTGTTGGCTGATGAGGCTCCCGAAACAGGAGTCCAGTTAATAACATCCTTCAGAGGTGACGTGAAAGAAGACGTAGATTCTCTTAAAGAATTTATGGTTGACCTGTTCAGTCCCGCTACTCATAGGTTTGGAATTCTCAATGAGGATTTGAATAAGGTCAAAGAGCAGAGGACTAAAGATTTAGTTGCGGCTAAAGGATTAGATGTCCTTATTGATTTCCATGATGGTCGTGTCGTTGAAGGGAAGATAGGACAAATATATTGGGGGCGTGTCCGTACTGGTCGTGCTAGTGCCAATACATTTGGATTGGTGGTAAAGGATTCTGACCAACCACTTATAGTAGATATTCTAGCCTATGATAGGATGCAGATTGATGTTCCAATCGAGCAAAGAAAGGCAGGGGATATTCTAAAAGGATGGGGGCCAGATTATAAAGGGGCAGAAATTAATGACATACATATTAATTCAACGAGCCTGACTACTTACTATCCTATCCTTGGTAAGGGTTACTATGGAAAGCTAAAGCGTGATGTTGTGCAACCCACTGCGGCTCCAGTTAATATAGAAGCTGGTCAACTTAGGGTTGAAGTAACCCGCGACGGGGATCATTACTTTGTCTTGTCGGATGAATCAGTTACAGCAAGGGCGTTTAGTCTGGATCAGGTGCTTGGTTATCTGAATGAACTCAGCAGTGAGGTATTGTTCGATGGGGTAGAGGGTCTTAATGTAATCAAACTACCGGACAACATAGTATTCGATACCGTCAAAGAAAAAATGACGGTGAAGGGAGCGCCGACTGATGTAGACAGAGACCGCTTAGTATTCAGGAAGTCAGGGGCCGCACCTCCACGTTTTGAGTATATGAAGTGGGATAAAGAGACGAAGCAATGGGTTGCTGACGCGGAAAGAAGTGTTGCTCGTGTTGTTAAGGAAGGTAACCTACCAGTAGATACTGCCCGTGTGGCTAACGAGGGTGGAACAGTTACTCAGATACAGTTCAATACCCCTGTCACTATTAGAAAACCAAACGCTAGGAAGGATGTGACGGGTACGTTTGACCCCACCTTTGAAGGCTTGACAAGGGTATACAAGGGGAAGAAGACCCAACAAATGGGGCTGGCTCACATAGGTGGTAAGCGGATGGTTAAGTTTATCCCTGACAAAGGAAAGCCAGAGGTGCTGGACTTTGATACCTTACACATAAGAGATAACCCCGAACAGACAGAAGAGAGTCTCAACAAAGATATCAACACACTTGCTACCGGCATAGCTAAGGAAGCTAACGCTGGGCTAACAAACGCTCCTCCCGTGGTTGAGCCTGACCAAGTAAACGAAGTACAAAATAAAGAAGTTGCAAAAGTAGACGATGCTCTGAAGAAAAATATAGTTGCTGATGACAAGATAAAGAAATATGAGGACGTTAAGGTAACTCCTATGGGTCTGTTGCCTGTGGGCGGGAAGTTTAATGACAGCCAAGGCACGGAGTGGAAGGTTGCTTCACATGTAGGGCGCATAGATAGAACTATCCTGAGATATGTGGGTGGAAAGAAACCCAGCGAGGCTATCTTCAAGGTTGCTTACGAAGGAAAGAAGGGAGAAGAAGGCTGGGTTAAAAACATGGAGGTTATCGTTGAGTCTAACGTAACCCCTGCTGGTCTGTTCACACCACAACACCAGCCATCTAAGAGAGCACAGCCACAGGGGATTGAAGAAATCGATGGAGGCTTAACTGAGATATCTGGCCTACCAAACTATTCTATTATCAGGAGTGCGCCACTCAATGGTGAGAATGGATCAATCACTTTAAACACTGGCCTTACACCTGCGAGATTTAAAGAACTCCTGTCTAAAAGAATTGGTCGCTTGAATCTGTTAAGGGCTGAGAAGGAAGGAACTATACGCATCGTCCAGAACCAGACAGACGTGCCTAATTCACCAGACAGTATCGGTGTCAAGGCTATGATCAGGGATGGTAAGTTGTGGCTTGTAACTAACAACATCTATGAGGGTGAAATCATGGGTGTCTTTACTCACGAGGTAGGGGTGCATCTTGGATTGCCTGAAGTATATGGAAAACAATACGAGTACATCTTGGAGAGCGCACGTAGTTTGAGAGACTCCTCTCCTGAGTGGCGCAGTGCTTTCCAATCTGCCGAAGAACTATCCGCCAAGTTATTGAAGGCTCCCGAATCATTAAGCGATGCCCACCGTAAGAAGTGGGAAGAGATGACAGACATAGATGTGCAGAAGTTCATCACCGAAGAGGCCATTGGGTATTACGTAGAGGATGCTAATCCGTACAAGGATTCCTTCTGGTCTATACTCATTGATCTATTCAACCGCGCAAGCGCTAGGGTCAAACGTCTCTTTGGAAAGCCAATGAACGAGAGAGAGATCATTGCTTTCATTAGGGGTGGTGTACGTGGAATGGTCGGAAGAAACATGAACGTCGCACATAACAGGATCACTGAATACTACTCAGCAGTTCTGAGTGGGACACCAGAGTACTGGGATGATGCGGTGATAGCAGACATTCAGGCTAAACTGAAAGACCATGACTCCTTTGAAGTGCTTAAGAAGGTAGAGTCTGGTAGAGATTTTAGAATGGGGGTGAGGAAATTCTTTAACCCCTTTGCTTACTTACCACAAGAGGCTTTGCTCAGGAAACTAAGAGGAGAAATGCAGGGCAAGTTGGGAGAAGTAGATGAGGCTGGCAAGGAACTCCTTAAGATATACGATAACCTTTCAGATGAAGACAATGCCGAACTCTTTAACTTCTTTACTGAGAGGTTTGCCACGCCAGAAGACATCTCCAATGTAAAACTCAGGGACATCTCTGTCAAGATGAAACGGGCCATCTCTGATATAGGGCAGAAAGCATACGAGAAAGAAATCTTTAAAGGGGAAGCGGAGACACAGTTCAAGGAACTTCAGGGTGCATATTTACCTCAAGTTTTCTTGTATCACATACTTGCTGGTAGAAATACTTCCACCCCATTTGGCAGGAAGATGAGCCAACAGCACTGGACTGAGGCTAGGATAGGGCTGGACGAGGCCGCTAAACAGGCCAAGGTTCCTGTCACGGACATGCAGTATCTTCTTTACAAGGCGTTCACTGTCCCTCAAGAGGACATGATCATCATGGATTACTTGGAAACCTTGTCGGAAAAGCAAGCCTTCTCTCCAAAAGTAGAGACTACTGATGAAGTGTATAAGAGTGGGCCAAGGAAGGGAGAACGTAAGGAGAAAACTGTGGGAACAGATGTAGGGTTTATTCCTTGGGTCATGCCTCAGCAATGGATAAGATACGACAGCATTAACAGTGAGGGTAAGACTGTAAAGCGAAGGACAACCCTTGCTGGTTTGCGTAATGAGATAGAAGGATTAAAGGAATTGTTGGGGCATCCCCACGCCACAGCTAGTAGGAGTGTTATAGAGTCACGTATTGCAGAACTTACAAAAGTACGAGGTGATTTCTACGAGGGTCTTGATCTTCCTGCTGATGCGTCAGACGCACAGGTTAACGCTTTCTTTAACACTGCATACAACACCAAACACTTCAGGCAAATCCCAGACAACAGGCGCTATGGTGCGCTGGCTGGTTTCTGGGTGCGTAAAGAAATTTATGAGGACATAGTAGGCAATGCTGATTTAAAAACTGGAGAGCAGGGGTTCTTCTCCAAGTGGCTTAATCCCTACGGAACACAGGCAAAGATGGTTGGGATATGGAAAACACTGAAGGTTCCTATGAACCCACCTACGGTGGTGCGTAACTTTATATCCAACATGATCCTCATGCAGTTGAGTGGACTTCCATTCCACCAACAGCCTAAGTATTTGATGGCGGCATTGAGGGAAATGAAAGGAGATAAGTCAGGAATAACTTTCAAAGATTCTGTGACGGGCAAGACCTTCACCGCTTACGACTTAGCGAAGAGGCTGGGGGTAGGTTCAAGCACCATGACCTCCGCTGAAATCAGGTCGATGGAAAGTGTGATAAAGGACATGGAAAAACACGGTCAGTGGGGAATCCTTACACACGGTCAAAAGAAATGGAAGAAAATTTCCGACATGGCTGGTAATTTTTACCAGAACGTAGAAGTTCTAGGCAAGACTGCTTTCATTATGCACTCTCTCGAAAGTAGAAGAGGAGAACTGGAGTCCATCACCCTCGAAGGAAAGAACTTAGGGCCAGATGGAAAAACATCACTCATCACTATCGAAGATGCGGCTGTGCAGGAAGCTAACCTTGCGCTGTTTGATTACAGCGAGGTGAGTCCCACAGTGAAAGCACTAAGGTCATCGTTCTTTGGTGCTCCGTTTCTTACCTTCCAAACTAAGGTAGCCCCGCTTCTTCTGAGGACAGCGAGACGCCACCCCATGAGGTTCTTACCTTACGTAATGATGGCGGCAAGTATGCAAGCGGTGTTCGGTGGACTGCCGTTTGTTGATGATGACTGGGATAAGATAAAGAAACTCTTACCTGAATGGGCTAGAGATAGAGGTCACATGTTCTTGTTGCCGTGGAAGAACATGGATGGCTTTGTACAGGCAGTAGACGTTTCCTACTTTTTCCCATGGACTGCCTTCATTGAGGTTGGAAGGAGTGTGTTCTTAGGGATTAAAGAGGGAGACTTAGGAAAGTTTAAAGAAGCGGCTTTTGAAGGTGGCATTATCGGGCCGGGTTGGCAGATAGCCGCCGCAATGCTTACAGGTAAGGACGCTTGGTCTGGTAGGGATATCATTAACGAGAATGATTCGACGGCGGATAAGATGTTTGACCTTCTGAGTTATGGATCGCAGATGTCAATGCCCCCGTTCCTTACAAGAAGGGGAATCCTATCTATAGATTCTCTGCTCGAAGCGGCTGTTAGATTAGACCACCGTGAGATAGAAGGTAAGCTGGCAGATGCCATGATGGGTAAGGTCAACAGGTACGGAGAACCTAAGCGGGACTACATCCAAGCGATGCTGTCTCTGGTTGGGCTTAACTCTTACAACATTAACCCCAACGCTAGGTCTGTTGAGGTACGCCGATTCATGAGTGACCAACGTAGATTAAAGAGACAGATAACTGGTATAAAAACAGACAATAGTTTATCTACGAAGCAGAAAAAGAGACAGGTTAATAATTTGAGGGAGCGGATTGACAGGAAACGAGAAGACCGAAGAAGGTATCAGCGAGAGACGGCTGGTATTGTGAAGAAGTGGTGAAGCTGGGCGTCCTTTGCTTAGTAGAATGGCAGGACATACTAGCCACATGTGGATGGGAAAAAAAAGACGAGGTAGAGCCGCCGCGATTTTGGACGGTAGGATACCTCGTTCAGAGGGATAAAAAGGTAGTTAAGATAGCAAATACTACAGATGAGAAGAAAGAATTCTATGCATTCCACGCTTTCCCTATTGGGTGTGTGGTTTCTATTAAAGAAATCAAAGGTAATCCCGCATAAGTTTACGCAGGGTGACGGCTCTGATCTCATCGTAGTACCCCTCACCATCTAGTTCCTTGAGAACAATCACCCCTCTCCACCATTGGTGCTCTGTATCCCTGCACCAACTCTCAGTGTAGTCAGGATGGCTTAAACATCCAGCGCTTAGGCCGAATATCTTTTGCCCGTCAGGCCGCGTGTGTTCCGCGTGGTTGTACAGATGGGTGTGACCCTGTACAGCAGAGCAGTGTAGCTTAGACACGAGCGTGTGGCCTAAATGAACGCTACTGATTGGCCTTCCCGCTATTCCAGACGTGAAGTAATGGCTGAATGTGATACCAAACAGGGTGATGGCGCGCTTGAAGTCAACCGTCTTCCAACCATACTTTTTATACAGCAAATCATCAATGCCTATAGCCCCGTGCAATTCGGGTGCGTGCTGTGTGGCTCTGGTAATCCTGTCTTCATGGTTGCCAAGGCACATAATAAGTTTAGGCTTGTACTGCTTCTCCTTGTTCTTTCTCTTCTGCTCATTGTACTTTTTAATGGGCGCAAAGAATTTATCTTGGGCATCTATTGCGCTTGCCACATCATTCTGGTAACGCCTACCCTCAAAGCCTCTCGTTCCCTTGTCGTAAGAAGATAGTGACGGCAGGTCAGCCCAATCCCCCAAGCATACCACGTACTCAGGGCGCTCTTCCATTACGAACTGACCTACCGCCGTAAACCTCTCGTTGTCGTAGCCCGGTGCGGCATGGGCATCAGGGATAATAAGTAAATTCATATTGCTCTATCTGGAACTTGGTTAAACTCATTAAAGTCTTTGACCCATTCATTCCTTCTCATGCCTTCCCACTTCCTGTACTTCTCACAGGTGAATCCCTCTTTACATACCCTCTCAAAGTAACAGTCTTTGCATGGAGCACCCGCCCCCTGCTCTACCATTGCTTCATAGTGTCTGTTAGAAGAGGCATCTACCTTTCTTGTTCTCTTCATATCTCACATTCACCTGCCATACAAGCAAACTCCTGACTGCTAATAGTCTGATCCTCTTCTTCCTTGACCGAATCCCAATCTATCTCAGCGGGTAGAGTCTTAGCTAATTTCCTGTATGTCTCAGGAGAACAGTCCTCATAGGGTGCTGACTCATAGCTGTGGTCATCGTCTGCGTGGGGAAGGAAGCTAACACCAGACAGAATGTTAAAGTTCTTATGCACCCATGCACCTACCTCTACCCACTCGCTCTCTCTAACAGAGACAGTGATAGAGGGCTTGTGTTCACACCAGTTAAGGGCAAACCTTTTCCAGATGTCCAGATGCTGAAGAGCGGTGATGTCATGTCGAGTGATGGCCCCCTTGGGAGACTTCATGCCAAACTCAAACACCCATGCTCCATCGTTGC
>TARA_R110000824_G_scaffold331078_1_pt1 | contig 20782 bp, 26 predicted proteins | sample TARA_R110000824 | Tara Oceans TARA_R110000824 (sample SAMEA4397747) | marine metagenome | biome: Polar Biome; feature: [MES] marine water layer (ENVO:01000295) within the mesopelagic zone...; material: water (ENVO:00002006), including particulate matter (ENVO:01000060) such...
TTCTACGGAACCAACTAATTTTGATATGTTAGAAAATTTTATTCACGAAGTAGCTCATTCATTAGAGTCAAGTTATGGAATGATGATTTATGATGAAGATTTAATTCATGAATTTAAAGGAAAAAGGGCCCGACTCTATCATCTGCTTAAAGGAGAGGGATATCATATAAATCCCCTTTTATACTCTTTTACGGAGTATAACAAAAAATTTGATAACTTTTTGGCAAATGAGGTGGGATATCCCACGCTTCTTTCCTTGACAATAGGATTATTTGCGTCCCCTTACGGGGCCACCTCTATTCAAGAGTATTTTGCAAACGGATTCGAGAAGTATTTTCTCGATAACCCACGAACGGTGAGAAATATATCACCAGTTCTGTATAGAAAGATTGAAGAAATAATTAATGACGACGAAGCGTGAACACATATCATATTCTGAATTGAAAGACTGGGCACAATGCCCCCACTATCATAAGAAAGCATGGATCGAAAGGGTTGCCCCGTTTGAGGGTAATGAATACACAGCCTTTGGTAGCGCCATCCACGATGTATGCGAGAAGAAACTCCTAAAAGAAGATATCAATGAGGCAGAAATATTCCAGCTCGGCTTTGCAAAAAGGCTGCAGGAACTCCTAGAAAAAAATATCGAGTTTAATGGATCCAATGTCCAACAAATGAAAACAGCCGGCCCTGCAATTTTAGCTGAGGTCGAGCCCGCGTTGAAAGAATATTTTGGAGACTATGAAGTTTTCTCATCAGAGGAAATGCTATATGTCCCCATTGAAGACTTCAACATTAATTTTAAAGGGTTTGTCGATGCGGTCGTGAAAGTAGGAGACACCTATCACCTATTTGACTGGAAGACCTGCTCTTGGGGATGGGACGCGCGAAAGAAGGCTGAAAAACTAGTAACATATCAGCTAACTCTTTATAAACACTTCTTTTGTCAAAAGCACAAGATTGATCCTTCGAAGGTGGAAACTCACTTCGCATTATTAAAAAGAACGGCTAAAAAAGATCGCGTAGAGATATTTAAAGTAACGAGTGGACCAAAGAAAACGGAAAACGCTCTTAAACTTTTATACCAAGCAATCTATAATATCACTAAAAGATTTACCATCAAGAATCGGCTGAGTTGCCACAAGCCCTATCCTTGTAAATTGCTTAATACCAAACATTGCTCATAAGGAATCCAAAATGTCTGATAAAATCAAGATCTTCACGATCAGCGACCACCCCCTGTCTCCGTCCGGAGTGGGCACTCAAACAAAATACATTATTGAGGGAATGCTAAAAACTGGTAAATACCAGTTTGTTTCTTTTGGGGGCGCCGTGCAACATGACGGACATCAACCTCAAAAAACTGAACAATGGGGGGACGACTGGATCATCTGGCCAGTCGACGGGTACGGGAACAAGGATCAAGCCCGCGCCATGATCCATCAGCAAAAACCAGATATTTTATGGTTTATGACAGATCCACGTTTTTATGGTTGGCTTTGGGAGATTGAGCACGAGATTCGCCCACATGTCCCAATGGTATACTATCATGTATGGGATAATTATCCTTATCCTAAATTTAACGCTCCCTGGTATAAGTCGAACGATCATATAGCTTGTATTTCTAAGCTTACTCACGATATAGTCCAGACGGTAGTTCCTGAGGTAAAAAGTTCATATGTCCCCCATGCGGTTGACTCAGAAATATTTACCCCCATTGGTCGTGAGGGAAAGGAACAACTTAAAGAAGGACACGGCCTGAAAGATAAATTTGTATGTTTTTGGAACAACCGCAACGCACGCCGTAAACAGTCTGGAACTTTAATTTGGTGGTTTAAAGAGTTTCTTGATAAAGTGGGACACGATAAAGCGACACTTATTATGCATACAGATACAAAGGACCAGCACGGTCAGGACTTAGATGCAATCATAACCGAGCTTGATCTCACCGCTGGCCAAGTTATGTTTTCAAGAGATAAGGTGCAAGCACCAGATATGGCAGGCCTTTATAATATGTCAGATGTAACAATTAATATTTCGGATGCCGAAGGTTTTGGCTTGGCCACTTTAGAATCTTTATCTTGTGGAACCCCCATATTGGTCAATATGACCGGCGGCCTGCAAGACCAAGTAACCGATGGGGAGAACTGGTTTGGCATCGGACTAGAGCCGGCGTCGAAAGCCATAATCGGTTCCCAACAGGTGCCTTACATTTATGAAGATCGTCTTAACAAGGACGACTTTTTAAACGCACTCAATAAATTATATGATATGGGCCCCGCGGGTAGAGACAAGCTGGGAGCAGCCGGTAGAACTTGGGTAGAAAAAAAGTTTAATTTTGATGATTTTATTGACACATGGGATACCTTGTTTACTGAATTAAATGAATCGGCCGGCTCTTGGGACGATCGAGAAAATTATACACCATACGAAATGAGGGTCTATTAATGAGAAAAAAAATTATAGTTAAAGCTCCAGCGCTATCTCGCTCTGGTTATGGTGAGCAGAGTCGTTTCGCTCTCCGGGCTCTGCGCAGTCGAGAAGATCTATTCGATATATATCTAATTAATATTCCTTGGGGCCAGACTGGGATGATGACAGAGGATAACGAGGAACGTCAGTGGATTGATCAAACAATTTTAAAAACGGCAGCTGCCAAACAAAGTAAAACTGCCTATGATATGTCTCTGCAGATTACGGTACCGAACGAATTTGAACAAATGGCCCCAGTGAATGTTGGATACACTGCTGGTATTGAAACAAACAAAGTCGCCGGCGAGTGGATTGCGAAATGTAATGAGTTTATTGATAGACTGATCGTAGTTTCTAACCACTCGAAAAAAGTATTTGAAACAACAAAATATAATGTGAAAGATCAGCAAGGAAACGAACATGAGGGGTGGGGGCTTCAAAAGCCCGTTTGTGCAGTAAATTATCCAGTAAGAAAAACAGCTCCAGAACCTTTAGAAATAGAGTTTGAAACAACAAATAATTTTCTTGTCGTTTCCCAGTGGGCGATCCGAAAAAATATAGAGAACACTGTAAAATGGTTCACCGAGGCTTTCCGTGATGATCCTGACGCCGGCCTTGTATTAAAAACGAACACGGCCGCCGATTCTATTCCCGACAGATATTTAACGACATCTAGATTAGAAGCGTTGTTAAAATCTTGCGGCGAGTATAAGTGTAAAATTTATTTTCTTCATGGCACAATATCTCCGGGTAACCTAACATGGTTGTATAAACATCCCACTATGCGCGCCCTAATTAATATTGGCCACGGAGAGGGATTTGGATTACCACTATTTGAGGCCGCTTATACCGGGCTTCCATTGATCACGATTACCTGGAGCGGCCATATGGACTTTATTTGTAAAACAAATAAAAAAGGAAAAGCCGTCCCCAAAGTAATGCGTGTTGATTATGACCTAAAACCTGTCCAGTCCGAAGCAGTTTGGAAGGGAGTGATCAATGACGATTCTATGTGGGCATATGCCAAAGGCTCTTCGTTTAAGCGCGCCCTAAAAGAAGCAATAAGTAAAAAAGCCCACTGGAAAAAGGAAGCAAAAATCCTTCAGAATCATATCTTGGAAAATTTCACTACAGAAAAAATGTATGATAAGTTCGTTAAGGGGGTTTACGGGGAAGAAACAACCGCACGAATAGAAACAGAACAGCTTCCAAAAATCTCGTTGATAACATCAGTCTATGAAGCCGGCGAGCATATTGATCAGCTTATGGAAGACGTAACCCAGCAAACTATTTTTGAGGACAAGTGTGAGTGGATTATTCTTAATGCCAACAAGACTGGCAACGACGCTGAAGAAGAAACAATTCTAAAGTATGTTGAAAAGTACCCCAATAATATCACATACAAGCGTCTTGAAGAAGACCCGGGCATATATGCCGTGTGGAACCAGGCCGCGCAGATGTCCACAGGGGAGTATATCACAAACGTAAATTGCGACGACCGTCGACATCCTAAATGTTTAGAAAATCAGTCAAAGCTACTTTATTCAGACGATGAGCTTGATCTTGTGTATATTGATTCGTATGTCGTCCAGGAGCCAAACAAACAGTGGAAAGACATTAACTCACAAACACAACGCTATAACTTTGAAGAATTTAGTGCCGAAGCTATGCTGCGAGGCAATCTTCCACATAATAACCCCATGTGGAAGAGAACTCTTCATGACCGGTTTGGTTATTTTGATGAAAATTACCATTCCGCTGGAGACTGGGATTTGTGGTTGCGCTGCGCAATTGGCGGAGCAAAGTTCAAAAAGCACCCGGAAATTATGGGAGTGTATTATTTTAATCCAGACGGGATCTCAACAAACCCAGAGAATAATGTCTGGAAGAGAAAAGAAGAAAGAGACGTCTTCCAAAAACACCTCGCGGAATTTCAGAAAAGTCAGCAGTAGAGCAGGTTGATGAAGCTGGCTCAAAATATTTTAATAACAGGGGGTGCAGGATTTATAGGGCACCATATTGTTGAGTATTTGCTTAAAAATACTGATCATAATATTGTATCACTAGATCGAATAGATACATCTTGTACTCTTGGGCGCCTAAGCCAGATTTTATTAGAAAACCCCGAATATCGCCCACGACTTAAAATTGTGTGGCATGATTTAAAATCTCCAATAAACAACCACGTGGCTGAAGAAATTGGTTCTATAGATTATATTTTACATTTAGCTGCCGGCTCACATGTTGATCGAAGCGTTAAAAACCCGGTGGGCTTTGTAATGGATAATATTGTGGGTACCGTGAATTTATTGGAGTATGCTCGTCACGAATTAGCAGCAACTCTTAAGATTTTCTTAAACTTTAGTACAGACGAAGTCTATGGCCCTGCGATTGAGGGGATTAAATTTAAGGAGGATGACCGCCACAACCCATGCAACCCATATTCGGCTTCTAAGTCCGCCGCTGAGCACATGTGCAACTCGTATTTCACTACGTATGGGGTGCCAGTTATAACAACCCACACAATGAATGTTTATGGTATAAGACAGAGCAATGAAAAATTTATCCCTCTTATCGTTGACAAGATGCTGAAAGGCGAAAAAATACAGATTCATACTGACGAAGAAGGGAACGTAGGTTCGCGAAAATACCTTAATGCGGCAGATGTAGCCTCAGCTATATTATTCTTATTAGAAAAAGGTACCGTCGGGGAGAAGTATAACATAGCATCAGATGAAGAGATTTCAAACCTCCAGCTAGCTGCCACAATTGCGGAGATTATGGGAGAGGCTCTGGATTATGAATTAAAATATCCTAAAGAAACCAGGGGAAAGAACGATACTCGATACTCAATTTCTGGACAGAAACTTCGCGCCTTGGGCTGGCAGCAGAAAATTTTCTTGCAAGATGGCTTAAGAGAGGTGGTTAAATGGCATACCGCCCACGCCGTCCCCGGCGGTCGATGAAGTGGATTTGTGTACTGTAATAAGTGAGAGGTTTATCCCCCAGGCCCTTAATCTAATAAAGAGTTACAAAATACACTCATATGATGCAAAGGTGTATATATATTATTTTAATACAGATATTGAAAAACTGAAAATTTTTAATTATTTATTTGGCGACCAAGTGGTGCTTAAACCAGTTGAAGAGGTTTGTCCTCACGCATTTAACCCCCGGGCGTTCTTCTATAAAACATACGCGCTTTATGACACCCTAGTAAATCAATCCGACGCTGTTATATATTCAGATTCAGCATCTTGCTTTATTGGAGATGCCACCAATGTTGGGGCCGACTTGATAGACGACTCACTGTTTATGGTATATACAAGCCCACAGCTCATTAACAAGAAGTGGACCACCGCGGCGTGTCTGGAAGCGCTCGACGCCCCCGGCGCCGAGTTCATGCCCCAGTATTGGGCCGGCTTTCAAGCATACAATCGCACAACAGAAAATTTATCTTTTGTAACAGAAATGTATGAAAGCATGAAAAATCCAAAAGTTGCTTTACCTTCGGTGGGCATACCTTATCCGGATGGTCAAGGCACAGCCTGTATAGAGCACCGGTGCGATCAGTCAGTTTTGTCGATCCTGATCCATAAGCACAACAGGCACCAATTGTACAATACTGTGAAAAATGCGAAATATGGTGATTGGCAAACTATTGTGAGCTTTGATGGATCTTATGTAATTCCAACAGAACAAATGGTATTATCTCCTCGCGAGTCTAAAGCTGGCCAGTTTAGGTTTTTAAACGCATGAAGGTGCTGCTGTCGTGTGATGAAAATCCATATTATTATGATTTCTGGCCGTATGCAAAAAAGGTTTGGGAAGAAAGAATTGGTATATCCCCGCGTCTTATTTTAGTAAACAAGAAAAAAGAAACAACAGAATTTGACGACGACGGGGTCCTACACGTAAGAGAACTCGATGGTTATCCTGTACACCTACAAGCACAATTAGCAAGGATTTATCACACCAAGCTTTTTCCTGACGAAATTTGCTTGGTGTCGGATATTGACATGTTCCCAGCATCTCCTACTTTTTTTAACCCCACCAAAATTGAAGCTAACTGCGATAAAGATAGCTTCTTTCACTTAAATCCAGAAAGACGAGAGTTTGGCCAATTTCCATTATGTTACTACTGTGGATATGGGTCTTTATATGAACAACTCTTTGAGGGCCTTTCGTGGGAACGCTTTGTGGGTAACATAATAGATATGAACTTTAATACTGATAAATTTCGCTTTAGTTTGCCGGCTCATTTACAAGGTAAAAAACTGTGGTTTAGCGATGAAATATTTATGTTTTCACAAATACAGAAAAAAGAGATAAATATAAATTTAAATAATGAAATGATAGGCCCACGCCGGCTTGACCGGGAAGGAATTATGACGTGTAATTTTTTAACACTTCTAGATGAAAAAGTGGTGGACATTCATCTTCCACGGCCGCTGGCAGATTATCAAGATGCTATAGAAAAAATATATTATACCTTAACCTTATGATGGAAAACTTTTTTAATCATAGTATTGGATTTGCCGAGTACATAACCGGCAATCGTTTCATTGACATCTGCAACGATGGAACCGCGACTTTTTGCAAGACTGACTTTCTGTCCATGACACAAATTAAAGAGGGCACCCCATTGGTTACACACAACAGTGACTACTGTATAAATGAGAAAAGAAGAGACTCCCAGCCCAAAGTTACAAAGTGGTTTGCGCAGAACAAGGAATGCAAGGATGACTCGGTCGTTCCTATTCCCATTGGATTGGAGAACATGCAACTGAGAACAGCCGGCACCGCGCAAAATGGAGTGTTTTCATCCGAAGTTAAGGGCGCTCTGGAAAAGGGACTATTATTAGATAAAATTAATAGTTATGAAATATCCAAGGATGGGTTAGCTTATCTGAATTTTAATTCTAAGACTTACCCGGAAGAAAGAGTTCCCCTGTGGGATCGCTTTTCGAATCAAGATTGGGTCTCTACCGCTTCGAGTTTAACTCTTCAACAATTTTATTTTGATATGGCCACACATAAATTCATCTTCTCGCCGAGGGGAAACGGAATAGACTGTCATCGCACGTGGGAAGCGCTGTATTTAAGAACTATACCGATCGTTAAGCGATGCACCCACATGGACGCGTTCGACGAACTTCCTATTTTATTTGTTAATGAGTGGAGTGAAATAAGTTATAATTATTTAAGTACAAAATATGATGAATATCGAGATCGACTATTTGATCTTTCGAAAATGAAGATATCATATTGGAGGAAGCGAATTAATGACTGCTCGTAAATTTCACGAAACAGACGACGTATTTAAAATCTTTAATGAACATGTACTTCCTAATCTGTTTGATCCGTGGAAATACTGCCCTCTTCCAATGGAGAAAAATTCCAAGAAATGGAAATGGGAAGGCAAAGACTTGCCGCGTGTTATATCAGTGCTTGAATTCGCTGAATTCCTAAAGTTTCATAACTTATCGTTTGAAAAAGTGCTGTGTATCAATGGGGACTCGGATCCTGAGTATGAATATATCTCTTACGGCGATCGCCGGCTGGTAAACTTCGAAGACGACTGCGTTAACCATGACCTGCACAGGCTTAATCTCTCAGAGACAGACTATGATTTTTGCATGTTGAATCAAACCCTTGAGCATCTATACGACCCTGCCGCGGCTATATCGAGTATTTATAATCATCTGCGCCCGACAGGCATCGTTTATTTGAGTGTCCCAGTTGTTAACCTTCCGCATGGGACTCCTTTTCATTTCTATACGGGGATCACCTCTATGGGGTTGGGGACACTTCTGGAAGAGGGAGGATTCGAAATAATGAATATAGGTCAGTGGGGGAACAAAGAATACATAAAAGCGATGTTTGAAACTTATAATTGGCCAGATTATAGACAACTCTCAAATCCCGGATACAATGACCACGACCACCCGGTTGTTAGTTGGGCATGGGCACGAAAGCCTGGGGAGATCCTCTGATGAGTGAAATATATGTAATATCAACCGGTAGAAATCCCAATCATTTATTATACAACTGTGTATATTCGATCCGGTCGCAGATCCTTCAACCTAAAGAACATATCCTTATTGATGACTTAAGTGACGACAATACGGCAGATCTTATCTCGCGTCTTCCTAAATATGACAACCTCACTATAATACAAAACACAGAAAGAAAATATAGACTAAAGAACATTTACGATCATGCCATTGATAAAAATCCTGAAGATATTATTGTTTTAGTGGATACGGATGATTATTTGAGTGACGTTGCGGTTTTGGATCAGATAAGGCACTCCTATGACGCCAATCCGGCCGTTGAATATATTTATAGTAAGTATCTGCTGGCAGACGGCACTCCTGGCGGTAGTAGAGAGATACCAGGAGAAGATTGGAATCCCTATACAGGCTCCTGGATAACAAGTCATTTATGTACTTTCAAGGCTAAAGCCCTTCAGGGAATTTCGATCGAGAATTTTCTTGATTGGAACTGTGAATGGTTTAAAATTGCTACAGATCATGCTTTAATATTACCGGTTATACATCGCCTCAAACAAAAAACAGGAGACTATTCGGCGATAGGGTTTATTAATCGTCCCACTTATATGCATACTTTTCATGGAAACCCTTCCAAACCAAGGGCCGGGACGCCGGAGGCTGATGCACGCTCAGACTTGGCAGTTAAGTGTTCCACATATATTAAACAAAGAGGATACATAGAATAAAATGAAAAAAATATATTCACTAGTAGATGAAGAAAGATTACTTCATATAATTTTAAGAGGCAAAGAAGTTACAACGGAGAGACTAAATGTTGTTGATGACGAACAATTTTTACAACTAGCAGCAATGAGACTGCCTAAAGGAAAAACCTTTAAGCCTCATAAACATGTTATTTACCCAAAATTAACGAATATTGCTCAAGAATCTTGGGCTGTGATGAAAGGCAGCGTAAAAGCCATTTTATACGACATCAATGATACAATTATAGCAGAAGAGATACTGAATACTGGTGATTGTAGTATTACACTTTACGGCGGCCATACTTATGAAATTTTAGAAGACGATACCCTGGTATATGAATATAAGACGGGCCCCTATTTGGGCCCCGAAAAAGACAAAGAGTTTATAGAAAACGGGTGAAAAATATGCAGGAAAAACGACGTTTAGATTATTTTGTTGTATGGGGCTACGGTGTAGAATATCTGCACGAGATTGTCAATCTTATAGATGAAAACAGAGAAGTGGACATTTTATACGTAAAAAAGAAACAAATTGAAGATATAGACAAGTATATAGCCGACATATATGCGAAAGAGTGGCCCTCCGTGCCCAAAGAGCATACTCTGTCAAAGACGGGGTTTTTACATCACATACCTCAGCAGACGGCACTAATCCTTGTTATGAATCGACACCCTAGGGTGAGGACACAACATAACAAAAATCCCCTTTTCAGAATGCCAGAATCCGCAACAGTGAAAGATATAAAAATCCGAATAAGAAATGAGTATGATCCAAATAAAGGGGGCAGAGGCAAAATTCCGTTAGTTCCAGGGTATCACCCCGATCAACATGTAATCCATGCGTCCGACTTTCCTGCGCAGATTCAGAATGCCTTGGATGTTTTTGATATGGAAGACGTAGAATATTGGGAATCGTACTGGATAAACAGACACAGTCCGTTGCTGTCTATGGAACAAACAAAGAATATAGAAGTGTGCAATGTGGACGATATTCTTATGAAAATTTTAAACTCTAATCGTCAGATGATAACAGTAGAGATCCAGAATTCGCCGCATTATAAATTTTTAAATGATGAAAAAGAACATTATGAGCAATATTGGAAAATGTATTGCGGGGATATACTAAAAGAAAACCACTGCCCGTCAGCGTTTGAAAGGTTGTTTGTGGGGTTTGAGTATTTACGCCCACCATACCACAACTCTCATATAAAAGTAGAAAAAATTAATAATAAATATTATTCTGTTGATGGAGATCATCGGCTAGCAATATTAAAGACCTTGGGATTTAGGCAAGTAGAAGTGGAGGTTGTTAGTGCCTGAATATTCTAATATTATTGACGTTCCTGCTGCATTTGCAAATATTAAAGATTATGTTGTAATTAAGAAATCTGCCCACTTCCCAAATTATCATGATTTTGATGATATCGATATCTTCTGCAAAGATAGAGATCTTTTTGTTCAGCAGTTAGAAGAGAACTTAAGTAATCTGGGCCTTCCGGCGTATAGGCTGAACACTACCGTCAAACAGAACAACACTCATATAGATGTCTGGTTTGAGTTCTCTTCAAACCTGAATTTGCGTTTTGATATCTATGATAGATTCCCGTATTCTAAATTTCTTACGTCGGCCGCATATTACGATGATATAATCAATAACTTTGTGGAGGAGGAATATAGCGGAATACTCGTTAGAATTCCGCCACCACTAGACGACATGGTTATACGCTTTTTTGAGTGGATCGAGCACCCTAATAAGAAAAAGCATTTTGATTTTGTAAACACTCAACACGAGCGACATGCAGAGCTGGAGGAAATCGTTTTAGAATACTCCACAGTACCCTATCATTATGTGGCCCAACTGGAGACTCCCAGTGCGCCTGAATAAAGAACAGTTTTTAGGTTGCGACCTATACTACGAAGACTTGAGAAAAACCCACCGGGCCGTGATTTCTAAGAACAATACTCTGAATAAGATATCCGACATCGTTCTATCCTTTCAGGCCAGTAACCTAATAAACTATATCGAACAAAATATGCTCCAAGAAACAAATATGCTGCATCCCTACGACGAGCCGTTGAATTTAAATACTGAATTTTGGTGTTCCGGCAATAATTACTTTTTTAATTGTCTAAAATATGGTTTTCGCAAAGGGGTCGTTCCTTATAAGGAAGCAAACCGATACATCGTAGATGTCAATATTCCTAATTTGTATAGTGGAGAGTATTATAATTCTTTGCCGCCAATGAACGATAGCGAAATAGACGCATTTCTAAAAGAGAATCCAATTGGTGTAGACAAGAATGGAGTCGTTGTGCACGGCATACACAGAGCTTGTGCGATGATAGGAAGATTGATTCGAGACGAGAAATACATCCCATTCTATTTGGGGAGGGGTTGTTAGCGATGGAAACAAAAACGTGAGAGAGGAATTTAAAAAAAAGTTTGATAAAGATTTTTTAGATAAAATAGAAGATGCATATGATGAGTTCTCTAAAAAATTCAGCGAAGGAATACCAAAAAAAGAACATAGTTGGTACGATTATCAAAAAGGTTGGTTTTTTTCTGAAGCGGAACAATATAAGGGAGGCCACCTCGAGCAAGAGCGTTATAATAAAATGAGCTATTTGCAAAATCATTATAAACACTGCAGAGGTCTGTTACACCCTCCTAATTTAGCAACACTCGCATATGTTGAAGAAAGACTTGAAATATTTCAAGACCTTGTGTTTCTGGATTATGGTGCTGGGATAGGCACCTTGGGAGCATTTTTACATCATCTGGGTATCAAATGCTATAGTTACGATACTTTCGAACATTCAGAAAGGATGCGAGAGGCACACTTAAATAAGCTTCTACAGAAGAGAGGCTTGTTTTGTGAGCCCGTGGTGGATGAGTTGCCGAAACTTAAAATTGACGTTATGTGCTGTCATGGTATACAACTGCAATCCCCGCCAGAATACCAGGAACAAGATTATAAATACGTATTTGCAGATCCCCACTACGGCATCGCTTCGCTGTTTCACAAACACCATTTAGATAAGATGCATCCCGCACGCAGCCACCATCCTGACTCCCGCGAGGGAGCTATAGTTATATATGAAAAGTAACAGTTATACAATAAATATCCCATTTTATTTGGGGAAAGGTTATTAACAATGAAAACAATTAATATAGTGGGCGCCCCTGCGTGGTACCTACATGGATATCCCGACGGACGCATCCGCGGAAGCATGGCGACACCGCAAGGATTCGACGTCGCCTACGACAAAAAAGAAGGAAATGTAGTAAGTTTATTTATCAATGATGCCATACGAGAAAGTAGGTTGTATGACTCCATAGTTAAAATTGCATATATCTCAGAGAATAGACCAGTATTGAACACGCTCCCGTCTAACATGAATAATTATATTTTTCTAGAAAACAATCATGATGACTTTGATTATATTGCAACCTATGACGGCCAGCTGATAGAGAAGATTCCAGAGAAGTGTCTGGTAACTCCGTATTGCACCACTTTTATCTGGCCAGAAGAGAGACAAAAACTTTACAGTAAAACAAAGCTGTGTTCTTATGTTACTTCCACAAAAACTATCACGCAACAGCAAAGATTTCGAGTGGGGCTACTACATAAGTTTCAAAACTCAAGCTTGAAAAACACCCCGGACCTCTACGGCCGCGGCCACAACCCAATGCCCGAGTCGAGGTTAGGAAAATACCTGTCCTTAAAAGACTATGCGTTCTCTGTTAATATTGAGAATATGGTTGATGATCATTATTTTAGTGAAAAAATAATTGATTGTTTTCTTTGTGGCACGATACCGATCTATTTTGGGGCTAGAAAAATAGCAGACTATTTCAACCCAGATGGCATTATTATGTTTGACAAAGAGGAAGAGCTTGATTATATTATGGATAACATTAGTCTTGAGCTTTATAAAAGTAAAATGCAAGCTGTTAAAGAAAATTTTGAAATAGCTAAGCGCTATACAGACACAATAAATTATTTATATGATACACACTTAGAGAGACTATGATGCAAAAAATCAAACTTCACCTAGGTTGCGGTAAAAAAGATTTTGGAAAAGATTGGATACACATCGATGGGGGCAACTTCGAGCGTTTGCATTCTCATGATATTAGCGCCCTACCTTTTGATAATAAAACAGTAGATTTGATTTATGCATCTCATGTACTAGAGTATTTTGATAGATCTGAAGTTGTTGACGTTCTGCAAGAGTGGAAAAGAGTGCTCAAAGAGGGCGCCGTTCTCAGGTTGGCAGTGCCTAATTTTGATGTTTTATCAAGGCTGTATCAGCAAGGCGCCCGCCTGGAAGAAGTGATTGGACCTTTGTATGGAAGATGGAATATGGGAGGTCAGTGGGTATACCACAAGACCACTTACGATTATGATAATTTAAAATCTGTATTGTTAAGTAGTGGATTTAGTGATATAAAGGAGTGGGATTGGCGAAAAGTAGAGCACGGTATTTACGATGATTATTCTCAAGCATACAATCCTCACATGGACAAAGAAAACGGTACACTAATTAGCCTAAATATAGAGTGCAAAAGATGAACAAAGACAAGGTTTATGTATATGGCAAGAACTCAATAGCAGGTACCTGTAGAGAGTGGGCCCGACAGAACACTCCACAAGATTTTCAGTTAGTGGAAAATGAAGAGGAATCAGATATCATTATTTCTGTTTTAGGTGAAGAGTGTTTTTCTAAAGAAGTTTTAGAAAACAAAAGAGCCTATAACATCCACCCTGGCGTGTTGCCGGAATATAAAGGTAGTGGAATATGCACTTGGGTTATCCTTAATAATGAGATCCGGACTGGCGTTACATTGCATGAACTGGTGCCACGCGTCGATGAGGGTGACATCATAGAAATAAGAGAGTTTATGATCACAGAGGAGGACACTGCGGCATCGCTCTATGAAAGAAAAAAGAAGCTGATGTTTAAGATGTTTAAAGATTGGTACGAAGACCTGCTCAGACAAAATTATGCTGCACTTCCACAAAATGTTAGAATGGGAAAAATGTATTACAAAAAAGAATTACAGAAAGCTAGAAATTTAACCAAATTTGCAAAAGCTTTTCATTTCCCAAACAAGAAAAAAGCATTTTATTACAACAGCAAGAACGAAAAAATTTATATAAATTATTAAGCGGAAAGCATTATGAACAAGAGCTTAGAAGAATTTGGAGTTACTTATTACGAATATAGTTTGAAGAAACATCCGTTTATTAAACTGTTTCAAGAGTTGTATCAAGTTGATAAGCTTGATCAAATTCACACAACTCTAGACAAGAGTTTTGTAGACAGAGTTAATAAAACATTGTTTACGAACAAGACAGATGACCAAACAATCTTGCACAAAATATTTTATGACACCATTAATAATGGTTGGCCAGAATTTGAAGAGTTATATAACAAATTTATAGAAGAATTGGCTCTCGAGGTGTTTGGTGCAGACGAAATAGTTTATCAAACAAAGCCAACATTTAGGGTTCAGCTTCCAAATAACGTTGCCGTCGGCGGCCGCGCTAAAGATCAATCTGGCTTGTATGGTTTCCACCGAGATACAGACAAAGAATATAACCACCCACCATTTGAGAAAAACTTTATTTTACCTCTAACCGATGCTGGAGATACAGCATCGCTTTATGTGGAGACAGGCCCTAATAGTGGCGAATTTTATTGCACAAAGATGAAGCAAGGGCAATTTTTTAACTTTAATGGGGCTAGGTGTTTGCATGGTAACCGTCCAAACAAAACCGGGAAAACAAGAATGAGCTTTGATTTCAGGATAATATTGAAAGAAGATTATGACCAAGCCTACGCGAAGACTTCAAAACTAACAAATAAAAAGTTTTTGATAGGCGACTATTACAGTCTTAGGGGGCAGAGAGAGAGAAAATGAAAGCTATTTTTTTAACATATGATAAGCATAGGCTTTTTGCAAAACAATGCTTGATGACCCATGAGAGGTCCGGCGCATTTAGTGAGATACAATATTTATTTCCTTGGAACGAGTCTTATCCAGAAGATTTAATATCGCTTTTTGGTAAAGAAAAAATAATTCCTATTAAAACTGAGGCACCAATAAAGAAAACAATTGAGACTCTTTTGCAAAATGTGGAAGATGACGAATGGGTCTATTGGGTTATGAATGATAACTACATTGATAAGGTTGTAAGTGTTGAAAAGGTAAAGCTAATAATAGATTGGGTCAAAAATCACTCTAAGCTGACCGACTACGGTGTACAAATGTTCATGGGCCCTTACAATATCGAGCACGGAATCGTGACTCGCGACGGTTATATAGAGCATCAGAACGAAGAAGAGACTATACGATTGTATAAAAAAAGTAAAATAACGTATCAGTGGAGATCTCAAATTTGTAGAGCTAAGGTCATAAAAACAATGTTTTCTTGTTTAGACGAGCCTAAACAAATAAAGGACATGGACTATCAGCTTCTCACCCCTGTGGCAAAACCATTTTGGGATCTCTCAAAAGAGGGTAATTTTTATGCGGCGATGCCATCCGTAACTTTATTAGCAGAGCAAATAAATAAATCCAAAATGACAAAAAACTGTGCAGACAGCTTTATAGAGCTCGGCCTGCAGATACCAGACGACATTGAAGTCGATGAGAAAATGATTATAAAGATGCCCCCCCCGGGTCCATTTTTTATTTAGTCGGGAAAAATATGAAATTAGATTTTAACGCGATACAAATATTTGAAGAAAAAATAGCAGATTTTTTTGGTTCTCCTTATGCTGTTGCGGTTGATTGTTGCACTCACGCCTTAGAACTTTGTCTTAGATATAAAAATGTCACAAGCTTCACGGTTCCAAGGCGCACATATATATCAGTGCCATTTCTAGCCAATAAATTAAATATCACTCTTGGTTGGAGAGACGAAGATTGGGAAGATTATTACTACTTGGGAGGCACGAATATAGTTGATGCTGCAGTATTGTGGGGGGAAAAGACATACATACCAAATACCATGATGTGTGTAAGTTTTCAGTATAAAAAACACCTTAGCCTAGGCCGCGGCGGAGTAATACTGCTTGATGATTTAAAAGTAGCTAAAGAATTAAAAAAAATGTCATATGATGGTAGAATACCTAATATGCCTTGGCGATCGCAAGATATTAGCTCGTATGGATTTCACTATTATATGACACCTGAAACTGCGATATTGGGACTAGAGAAGTTACCAGAAGCGGTTAAGGCAAAACCAAAAAAGTGGCGAGTGACTGACTGGCCAGATCTAACAAAAATGGAGATTTTTAAAAAATGAAAAAAGCGCTAATTACTGGAATTTCCGGACAGGACGGGAGTTATCTAGCTGAATACTTACTGAGTTTGGGCTACGAAGTTCACGGTATTATTCGCCGCTCCTCTGTAGCCGAGAACCAAGACAGCAGGATCCGTCACCTGAGTGAGAAAGTTCACACACATTATGGAGACATGCTAGACGTTCCCTCCTTGACGCGAGTGGTTATTGAAGTGGCACCTGATGAGATATATAACCTAGCCGCAATGAGTCATGTTCGTATTAGTTACGACATGCCGGCGTTCACAATCCAGACAAACGGAATGGGAGTACTAAATCTATTAGAAGTTTACAGAATGCATGCACCAAATGCAAAATTTTATCAAGCCAGTTCATCCGAGATGTTTGGGAACTCTGTAGATGAAGATGGGGTACAAAGGTTAACAACGCCCATGAAGCCTGTTAGCCCGTATGGTTGTGCAAAATTGTTGGCGTTTAATTTGGTGAGACACTATCGCCACGCATATGGGCTTCATGCCTGCAATGGTATTCTCTTCAATCACGAGTCCCCTCGCCGCGGCGCCAACTTTGTAACAAATAAGGTGGTTAAGTCAGCTGTAGAAATCAAGAAAGGCTTGCGAGACAAACTCGAGCTTGGAAATTTAGATTCTTATCGTGATTGGGGACACTCAAAAGATTATGTCCGAGCCATGCATAAAATTATTAATTACGAGACTGCTGATGAATGGATTGTTTCAACTGGCGAAACATGGTCGGTGCGGGATTTAGTTCAATATGTTTTTGAAAAATTAGATCTTGATTGGGAAGATTATGTGGTTCAGAATCCAAAGTTTATGCGTCCTGAAGAATTAAAATATCTTAAGGGCGACTCCCAACGGTCTAGAGAAGTATTGGGGTGGAAGACGGAGTATACCTTTCACAGCATGTTGGATGAGATGGTTGATGCTTGGATGGAAAAGATGTGATTACGTGTGATGTTTTAGGGTATCACCCGGGCACGAACAACGGCCTGGGAAATCAAATGTTTTGCATCGCTGCCACCTTGGCGTTGGCATATAAAAATGAAACAACAGCTATTTTCCCGGACCTGAGCACAGACCCCTATAAATACTATGGGCGCACTATCTTTCACCTATTGGATAAAGAAGGGGATAAAAACTTTGTTAAGTATCAATTTAAAGAGCCGCCATACACTAGCACGTTCTACCACGAATTGCCTTTTGCTGAATCGATGAAACTTACTGGCTATTTTCAATCTTATAAATATTTTGATTGCTGTAGGGATTTGATATTACATAATTTTGTGGTGCCCCAAGACATGGAGCGAGAGGTGATGAATAAATATGGCGACGAGATAGGCGACGACACAGTATCACTTCACGTCCGCCGCGGCGACTATCTGTCCCTCCCCGGCCACTATCAGATGCTAAGTCTTGATTATTACCGGGCAGCATTAGAGTTACTTGGTCACGCTAGTAAAGTTTTAGTATTTAGCGATGACATAGAATGGTGTAAGACTGCTTTGGATTTTATTGGCAAAGAAAAGACTTTATTTGTTGATGGCCAGTCGGATGTTGAGGATTTATACTTGATGTCACAAATTAAAAATAATATAATTGCTAATTCTACTTTTTCATGGTGGGGAGCTTACCTGAATCAAAATGAAGACAAAAGAGTAGTTGCCCCCAAAGAATGGTTTGGTATTAAGCGAACAGAAGATAATGAAAACGAAATTAAAGATCTTTACCCCAAAGAATGGATAAAAATTTAATGACAAAAAGAATACTCGTTACGGGAGGCTCCGGGATGGTGGGATACGCTCTAAGAGAGATGTTACCAGAAGCAGTATACTTATCGTCTAAAGACGGCGATCTGAGAGATCAAAAAATAACAAATGATATTTTTGAGAGATACCAGCCCGAGATAGTGATTCATATGGCTGGCAAGGTAGGGGGAGTAAAGGCCAACATGACCTACTTGGGAGATTTCTTTTACGATAACATAATGATAAATACAAATGTTTTGGAAGCATGTAGAAAGTTTAAGATCGAAAAGGTTTTATCCATGTTGAGCACATGTGTATATCCCGACGAGACAACCTATCCCCTTGTAGAAGAGCAAATCCATAATGGCATGCCACACCACACAAACTATGCGTACGCGTGTGCTAAAAGAATGCTGGACATCCAGTCTCGTGCCTACCGCGATCAACATGGGTGCAACTTTATAACAGTTATACCAAACAATTTATTTGGAATAAATGATAATTTTGATTTAGAAAACTCCCATGTTCTTCCAGCGATTATAAGAAAAATTTATGAGGGTAAAAAGTTTAATAAAGAGGTGGTTTTGTGGGGAGATGGTACTCCCTTGAGAGAATTTACATATTCTTCTGATATGGCAAAACTGATATTGTTTTTAATAGAAAACTACGACGAACCCGAGCCTATTAATGTGGGCAACACTAAAGAATATTCCATAAAAGAAGTAGCAGAGATAATAGCATCAATTTATGATTATAGAGATACCATAGTGTGGGACACTTCAAAGCCCCCCGGCCAGTTTCGGAAACCATCATCCAACAAGAAATTGCTTGATCTAGGATGGTCACAAAAAAACTACACTGACCTTTATATCGCTTTAGAGAAGGTTTGTAAGTGGTTTGAAAAAGAATATAAATACACCAGAGGAGTGAGATAATGCAGAAAGTTTTAGTTACAGGAGGATTGGGTTTCATTGGTTCAAATTTAGTTGATCTGCTGATGTCATCAGGAGAGTATGAAGTGACCGTGATTGATAGTCTTGTTTCAGAGTCGAGTAACGAAAGTTACAAACATCCAGGAGTCACTTACTGGCACGAAGACATTCGTAATATTAATGATGCAAAGCATGAGCATGACTTTAATATAATTTTTCACCTGGCCGCACTGGCCAGAATTCAACCAAGTTTTAAAGCGCCCCTTGAAACAATCAGCGCTGATACATATGGAACTGCAACCATTTGCGAATTTGCGCGCCATTGCGGTGCTAAAGTTGTATATGCCGGCTCAAGTTCCTTCTATGCTGGTCCGCATTTAAATCCTTACGCTTTCGCCAAGTGGCAGGGTGAAGAGATCTGTGCTTTATACGCTAAATGTTTCGGGATAAAGACTGCAATTGCAAGGTTCTTTAACGTATACGGCCCCCGCCAGCCTAAAAGTGGTGATTACGCTACAGTGGTGGGAATCTTTGAGCGTCAATATGCCGAGGGAGGACCTCTTACAATTACGGGGACAGGAGATCAGAGAAGAGACTTTACGCACGTTTTGGATATTTGTTCGGGCCTGGTCGCGATTTCTAAGGGCTCCTGGACAGCAGACGTGTTCGACCTTGGGACATCTAGTAATAACTCAATAAACGAGCTCGCAGCTATGTTTAAAACAGAGGTGGAGTATATCCCCCAGCGCTCCGGTGAAGCCGACACCACGCTAGCTGATATTACTAAAACAATAGAGTTGACCGGGTGGCAACCCCGACAAAGATTACAGGAATATGTTGGCACGGTTACAAAGACTTAAATATCTCGGCGTACTTTGTTAAAATGAACAAGATATTGATAGTCTTTAAAGGAGTCTTGGAAAAAGACAACAAAAGACACACCATCTTAGAATAAAGGAAAAGGAAAAATATGAAACTATCTAATCAAGCAATTGGCGCCCTTATGATGGCGCTACAAAAATCCCTAATGGAGCAGAGCGACATTGTTCCTCTTCTTCAGGAGATGAATCTTCAGGTCGACCCGGAGGATCAATCACACACTGTTTTAGTGGTGACGAACCCACCGGTGGTTTCACTTGAAGGGGTCGAAGTTAACTTTGATGAGGAGGAAAGTGATGTTTAATAAAGAAAATACTAAATCAGGTCTTAGTCGCAGCGAGATGAAAGAATTTGTGGAGACGATTGTAAGACAAGCGATTGGTGAGCAAGCACGTGCTTTAGAAGAGCACCTTACTGCTATTCATAACAGATTAGTAGAACTCGAACGAAAACCGCGGTAATATGCCGCGATATAGGTATCGGTGTACTCAATGTAGTCAAGAGACAGAAATTTTTCATCTTTCAGATGAAAGTGTGTCGGAGTGCCCTAAGTGTGAGATACCTGAAACTTTGATAAAAATATTAACAGGGTTTACAACCAATAAAAAAATAACTCGGAAACCTCGGACTGGGGAAATTACTGAGGATTTTATTAAAG
>TARA_R110000824_G_scaffold4217_3_pt1 | contig 20757 bp, 23 predicted proteins | sample TARA_R110000824 | Tara Oceans TARA_R110000824 (sample SAMEA4397747) | marine metagenome | biome: Polar Biome; feature: [MES] marine water layer (ENVO:01000295) within the mesopelagic zone...; material: water (ENVO:00002006), including particulate matter (ENVO:01000060) such as......
CTTGTACTCTTCTTGTGTCATTGTTTCTATCGGCTCTCCACCAGGGGCACCGAACCCTCTGGAAGTGGTTATTTCGGCTTCACCGGCTTCAAATTCTGGATCCCATGGGGCAGGGACATTACCCAACTCCGCTTCAATTTTACGGAGCACTTCTTGTTGTTTATCATAAGGCAACCCAGCAAAAAGCTTTTGTAAGTTACCACCAGCCATAGCTAAAAGAGCCGATCTTACCATAATTTTAAGGGCTTTCTCTAATGACATCCCTCCCAGCAAACATTCCAAAGCTTTTCGGAGAAGGTCAGTCAAGCCGCACATTCCCAGTTCATTGATCAACTCTTTAAAATCTTCTTTCCTCGGCCTCTTGAGCTTTCCGGAAGCATCTCTAAATGCATTCATCAAAAAGTTGATTAAACTGTTTTCATAATCAAACCTTTCTAGGGCTGCTTGCTTGGCTATAAAGTAATAAGGGGTTCTCCCTTCTCCGACCAGTGAACCCGCATCGACACGTTGCACCGCTTTTTCGTGAACAATGAGAGTGTCTCGATCTGAATACATGCTTTCAAATTCTTCTATTGAAAGATCCTCTTGAACAGCCTCTTGGGCCGCTTGGCGGGCTTCTCTTCTGGTGGCCCCGCCTCTCATTTCCTCTTCTTGTATTCTTTTTCGCTCTTCCTTCAAAAACTTTTTGATTTCTTCTTCATAAACTTGAGTGATTAGCTCATCTCTTTTGTTCTGCTCTTCCACCGAAGGGTCGCCGTCTTCACGAGAATCTCCGCATGCTATTTGGTTGTATTTGTAAGCTATGACATCCCAAAGAGATAACACCTCCGTCATAAGATATTCAAAATTCTCTCCGGTTCCTAAACCGAGATCATTCTCCAAGATACACCCGAGAGCCGTTTTCTGATCTTGAGGCATATCTCCGCTATTAATGCCATAGTTCACTTTAAGTTGGGGATATGTATAAGTTTGCAGAAAGTCAAGCCACTCCATAGTTTCCCGAGCAGTCAGTCTCCTATCAATATCGTTTATGTGAGCTATGTATCCCATCAATGTTGTATAGGCAGCACTTGGAGAGCGAAACATCAAAGGCTTCTTTTTCTTTAATTTTCTCCATCGATGACAGCCTGCTGACTTTACTTTAACTTTTTTAACAATATATTTTTTCTTTTCGTCTGTGTTGTCGAAAACAATTTTGATCTTTGTAACCAAATCTCGCCCAAAACCCATCTGGAATGGCAATCTATAGCCATTGTTATTTATAAATTGTCGCAAATCTTTGCGAAATTCATTTATTCTTTTCTTAAAATCATTAGCATAATAGGTGCGGCCTTCGTTCTGTCCGTCTTCAAAATAAATTTTGCCTTTTTCCACTTGAACAAAATAAGATTGATACTTTGCAAAAACCCATAATGCCGATTCTAATCTCAAAAGTTGGCCCCGGATTTTTTCCGCATCCAAGATAACACTATCTTCGGGTTCCTCAACATCAGGAGAATTATCATCTGGTATTAAGTCAAAATTAAAAGCAGGTACTGAAACTAAAAATTTAATTGGAGGTCCGCCATCTGCGGATTGAGGAAAATCAATATGAATATCATCTATAGTCGCAACCCATTCAAGACCCAAAGGATAAATATCGGGAATATCATCTAACATTTTATTATATTTATCTTGTTGAGCCCCGGGGAGATATCCCGATGCTAAAAATGCGGATAAGGTCAGTAACTCCTCCAGCATGGGAAGATTTGTTACTATTTCACCATCTAAATCGCTTCTCACAACAGCCGCAGCGGCAGCGGCATATTGCTCTATAGCTATTGATCCATATTGAGCGCTAAGTTCGTCATGCTCCTGTCTCCATTTTTGTATTTTCCTTATATCATATACGCAGCCTCCAAAAGCACAAATAGTCTCAAATGCTTCTAATTTGTTATAATATTGCAACAAATCACGGATGCCTCTCCGCATGAAACCTTCATTGATCGCAACCTTTATGATTTCCGCAAACTTTTTGTCTCCCAGTAGTTCTTTAACATCAGTAACGTCGGCATCTTGTTTTTTTCTCAAACTCTTGAGAGCCCTAGGGGTTAAATAATCTCCTACCTCATTCACTTCAACAGCGACTTGATATAGACAATCCCTTCGATTTAAAAATGGATCCTCTTCCTCATACCAAACAGGAACAGCAGCATTAGGATCCGGTATGCATTCAGGACAGAAAAAAGGAGGTAATGCCTCTCCTGCTATTTCATCACATTCTCGTCTTTGGAATTCAGAAAATTCTTTTTCTTCAACACTCATAATTTCCTCTCAAGTTGTTCGCACAAATTTGCTGTTAATATATAAAGGGGATTGTTTCTCTAAATAATTGGCTGAAATCCCCACATCATTATAAATTCCATTTACTGCCTCAATCATTTTCTGAACGGAGGACCACATTACTTTTACTGACATCGGGGCTGCTACGGGAGTGGGTAAACCAGCAACAAAAGCTGCGGCTTGAGTTGCTATAGCATTTTGTGCTGTGGCAGCACGAAGAGAATTGATTTGACTCACTATATCATTGAGGCATTTTACTAAATTGTCTCCTTTCGGAATTGGCTGGAGCTTGTCTATATAATCTTCCATAAACAAATCTTCCATTGGGGTTCCTGCTGCCATTTTAGCCTTAATACTAAGGGCCTCTGCATCACTATAATTTCCAACTATGAAATCGATGCCGCCTGGGCCCGCTTCATTAACTCCGCCAGTAGAAAGTCTCTCACCAGTGGGGCCAAATCCTTCGGCCACGGCTCTGCCCGTAATAAATTTAATGTGCCTTCTTCCAACAATTCTCACATGGTCGGCTTTAATTCCAATAGCTGATCTCTTTTCCGAATTGGAGTTGCCCCTTCTGTTAAACCTTTCACTACCTTGTGCTAGTCCAAAATATTTATCAATATCGCCTCGTTGAGTGATATAAATTCTAGCCCCATCTGAAAAGAAATTAGGATCCACAAAAACATCGGCATCTGGTGGTCCATACTGGCCTTTGTCGTTTTTATAAGCAGAGGCGTATCCGGTAACAAGGTCAATCATACTGCATTGTGTGCCGCCTTCGCCACCGCCGCCGCCACCAAGGGAAGCAGAGCGATCTCTCCCTAAAACAATAGCGGAATTGTTCTGTCCTGCATATATTACCTCACACGAGGCCCTTTTAAAACTAGGAGTAGGTTCTACTTGGCCTTGGCCGTACATGCCTTTTGAAGGCTCTTTCTCAACTGTTAGTTTTGTTTTCTCAACAGCATTCTGAAGCTGATTTCTTATATATTTGCTACCGCTCATTCTTTCTCCTGTTTTATGTTACCATTGAAGGCCAAGCGCATCTATAGGGTTTTGTCGGCTGGTGGAACTCTTGCTTGTGTTGAATTTATCGAAATGAATTTCAAAGTGTAAATGATTTCCTGTAGTCCTGGTACCCTCGTTTCCAACATCAGCAACTCGTTGTCCTTTTTTAACAATGTCTCCCTTTCTTACGTAAGCTCTGGAGACATGGCCATAAAGTGAATATACTGTTTTGGGATTTCCACAAAAGTCGGTGGCTTTGTGTTCTAACACAACCCAAGCGCCAAAGCCACCGACTGGAGCGCCGCCAATTGTTGTTCCTCTGGCTTGGTGGACAGTTCCATCTAATATAGCCACTAGTGGTGTGCCGAACGGGGCGGCTATATCTACACCACCATGGGTTTGTGTCGATGCTTTAGTTATGGGATCTACTCGAAGGCCCATTCTGGATGAGATTCTATGGCCTGATGCGCTTGGATCAATAGGGGCGATGGCTCCTTGAATTTGATCTTCGCATTCAAGAGTTCGTTGGTGAGGCACACCGGGGGTCCATGGCAAGTTTTGATTGGCAACAACGTTTCCCGATTGGTAACCTAATCCCAAATTGTTAGGATTAAGGGCCGTAGTTTGTGACCACAGCAAATTACCATCTTTATCTTCTCGTATATAAACCAATTCATTAAATTGAGGAAAAAACTGTGTGCTTTCATATGATTTTTCGGAATAAGCCCACGGATGCATCACAATAATATCATCAACTAGTTCTTCCAACATTGTGCCCTCCAGCGCTTCAAACATAGTGCCAAAAAAGCTTTTTTCCTCGTGTCGAGAAACTTTTACGCAGATGCGATTTGTACCAGTAGCTGGATCGAACTCTATCCGAGAGTCACCAGGGTATTGCCCGGTTCCATTGGCTCCATAAGAATTTCTATCACTTATACAATGTGCGGGTTTAATCTCATCAAATCCGAAAGATAAATAGTTATAAGTGCGCTCCATTAACATATCTCCAGCCAATTGACATACTTCTTTTGCACTATTAGAGTAAGAACTAATAGCTTTCGGATTTAAAAAATTTAAAAATTTCCAACTCATTCTTTATCCTCTAATATAATCAAGAGACACTAGTATCCGCAGTACTGCTTTCTTGCTGTGAAAGTAAAATATCTTGCACAACGGCGCTATTCATCACTCTATCTCTCGCAGAATTAATAGCATTCATTGTTTTTGCTCTTTCCACTCCACCCGGGTCACCATTACCTGAAGAATTAGCTCCGTCTCCCCCATAATATTTAAAACCGGCTGGGATGGTGCGGCCTTTTTTTTTCATGGCTTTTTGCAAAACCACAGAAGCAAACTCTAGAGCCAATTGATTTCCGGCATTAGCAGCATCAATTCCGCCATATCCTAACAAATATTTACCTAATGTTTGTCTCTTCATTGTGACCAAATAAATCCCCAACGCATCTTGGTTGTCTTTGCTAAAAAGATCTTGATTATTTATTCCTCTGATTTTTTCAAAGGCGCTTTTCATTGTTTTTGGGATTATTTGGTATCCCCCGGATGCAAAGAGTCTAGCCCCAGAAGTCCCCAGTCTAGCCCCCGAACTTTGATAATTCATAATTTCACCTATAGTAAAATCTGTTAATTTCTTACCCTGTAAGTAAGAAACATTTCCCATTTTGCATCCGGCTCCACAAGCTGACGGAGGGGTTGAGGCGTAGAGATTAAAAGCAGTATATTGATCTCCTCCAAACCATTTTGTAGCGCAGCCGCCAGCAGAACATTCGTGACCACGAATATGTTCCAAAATAGGCTCAAAAACCCCAGTACCAGCCATTTCTTTTAATTCGTTCCAAGTAAAACTCACTTTGCCTGGGGGTGGCTGCTCGCCTTCCGAAATTCTTGGCTGATTTGTGCCGGGGCTCCATGGCAAATTTTGATCACCAAGAGGAATATTCTGGCCTCCCATGTTGGTATTCAAATCTTGAGGATTCAAATTAGTTGGAGATGACCAGAATAAATTACCGTCTTTATCTTGCCTCACATATACTATTTCATTAAATTGAGGAGAAAAGTTTATCTGGGTGTAAGATTGTTCGGAAGAAGCCCAAGGGTGCATTAAAACTATATCATCTAATACTCCTGTCATGGCTGTATTTTTTAAACTTTCAAACATCTCCCCCATAAATCTTTTTTCAGCCGGTCGGGATACTTTGATCTTTAGCCTATAACCGCCCGTGGCGGGGTCAAATTCAGTTTTGCTATCGCCAGGGTATTGCCCGGTTCCATTGTTTCCATAAGAGTTTCTGTCGCTGATATTATGAGCGGGAACTTGAGCATTCGGATCAAGAGACAAATAATCATAAGTTGATTCCATCAACATATCTCCAGCCAATTGACATACTTCTTTTGGATTATTGGAGTGAGAAGATATATCTCTAGGATTTTTAAAATTTAAAAACCTCCAACTCATTCTTTTTCTCCGGAAATGAGATCATACAATTCTTCTTTATCTTCGGAGGTTAGGCCAACTTTTGAATCCTTGGCCATTATATTAACAACTTTAACCAATTGTTCATTAGATCTTTGCAAAGTTTCCACATATTTTGCCAACACCAACCCAATATCTCTATGGCGAGATTCGTCTTTAGCCAAATACTTTACCGCATCATCAAGAAGTTCTCTTGTAACTTCTCTATCATTGCGGATATTAGCAATTGCCTCTTTTATATAATCGTTTGCTTTGCTCATACAAATAAATAGTAATAGTCAAATTTTCCCGTTTTTCCAATCAGATTTAAAATATCGATATTTTTTTCTCATTTTGTTCAGTTGAGACACAACTTGTTTAGTGTTAAGTCCTGTTATCTCTCGCAAATACAAATATATAGCTTTTTTGTTAAAAATCTCAATATCATCTATTGAATTCATCAATATTTTCACTGCTTCGTACACTTTTCGTTCGTTTTCATTCATTGTGACCACATCCCAGCTTTCAATCTCCTCCCACAAATGAGCCCAAAACTCTTCTTTTTCTCGTTGTTCAATATATTTGTTGTTATTGTCCACATATTTTTCATCAATTTCTTTAGCGGCTATTTCGTAATCTACCTCTCGTTTGTTACGTCTCGTAGTTTGTTTCACCTTATGGATAAACCAATTTTTAGTTATTACACTAAAATAAGAAAAAGCTTTAGACCCTTTAGAGGGGTCGTACTTATTAAGAACTGTTGTTAGCCATACTTTACATTCATCTCTTAAATCATCAATATTAGGCAAATTAGTAAATTTATAAGTATAAACTATTTTATCAACCATTTCATCAAAAGCTGGCTGGATCCACTTAATGTACAATTCTGACCTTTTGACATTATCAGTTATGGAGGCATATTCAACTATTGCGTCCTCGTGATCCTGCGTAAAATACATTTTCTTGGTGGATCGGCTGCGAGAAGTTTTTCTCTTCTTCGGGGTTTTCTGTTTCTGGTTCTGGTTCAATTTCTAATTCTCCTATGGTTGTGGTTTCTATGGGAACTGCTATATCATAAACATCTTCGTATTCTTCAAGTATTTCCAACAGACTTCTAGTATGAGACATTAGATACTCTAATGTCTCATCACCATGAAACATATCCATTGTATACACTTGTTTGAGGTGAGTTTGATAATTTTTCACCACCTTTACTAAATCATTTAAATTTTCTGAAACGAACATAAATCTCGAAAGCAATTTACGCAAATACCATAACAAAAAAATATTAACTCCTGTTGAAAGGGTCAATGTTATTCCTAACCAAATCGCTAAATCAAATATCATATTAAAGGATCCTTGAAAAGCTCTTGCTTCTGCTCTTTTAAAACTTGTTTATTAATTTCAATATATTCTTTCACTTTATCTCCAACTTTCTCATTGATAGAGGTCTGCCGAATATTCTTATTTATAAGTTGGGGAATACGAACAAGAGACTCTACAACGTCACACTCGGGACAATCATAAAGTCGGTCCCTCATCGAATGTCTCACCTCAAAGCCATAATCGCATTCCTTGCATTGATAGCAATACTTGGGCATCTTATGCCGAATGTTGAAATGTTGTCTTGGCTACGTAAGTGTCTCCAGAATTATCCATTTCAGTTGTCTTTACATTTGGAGCTTTAACAATCGGAGGATTCTCCACCAACAGTTCTCCATCATCCATTTTCACAAATTTCATCCCTTGAAGAGTCGGCACAATGTCCGATTGATCCATGAGAGACTTTTGAAGAGCCATCATGATGGCTCCCACTGCTTGATTACTTAATTTCATTTTTTACTCCTTAATTTTTTAAATGATGATGTTCGAAATTCATTCGATCACCGTACTTTGCTTTATAAACATTAAATATATATACTGGTTCTTTAAAATATTGGTATGCACGGAAGGGATTGTGTCAACTCCACTATCTCTCCTCTTTTAAAAACACCGTCGCAGGCCTTCCTGAATTGAAATTTCTGGTTCCCATCCAATTTTCTGCATTTCTATAGTGTTAGCACGAGAGTGGCGAACATCTCCTACTCTATGCGGGAATGAGATCCACTTAACTTTACGGCATGACTCTATATAATCTTTAATATAATTTAAAGAAATTTCTTCCCCCGTTCCGACCTCAAAGACTTTTCCATTCATTTTGCCGTTGCTCCATTCATTTTGCATTAAAAATATATTCGCTAACGCTATATCATCAACATGAATAAAATCTCGTGTCTGCTCTCCATCTCCGTCCATTCTTAAAGGCTTTCCTTGGCGAAGCATTTCCATCCAAGCAGATATCGCCGTTGAATAAGAGCCACCAAAAGGTTGATCTTCTGAATAGACATTAAAATATCTTAAACATACCGTATCCAAGCCATACAATTCAGAGTATAATTTACATTCCATCTCTGACATGAGTTTATGGAGAGCATATGGAGATTTTGGTCCATTTCCATCACCCTTGGCAGCAGCGGAAGAGGAGAAAATAAATCTTTTAACACCATGATTCTTGGACCATTCCAACAAAACCGAAGTTGCTAAAACATTTTGTTTCAAAGTATAAGAAGGGTGGTTAATTGACAACTCTACTTGAGGAAGAGCAGCCAAGTGAAAAACATAGTCAAACTGTCCTTCGGGGAGACAATGAAGTATATCCTCTCCTTCTTTTAGATCGATTCCCCGGACCTCATGCCCCAAATCAACCAAATCATCATACAGATGACTCCCAATATAGCCTCGATGGCCTGTTACCAAAATCATATAATTGCCCTTTTTTGCAACCTATCTAAACAGTCATCCCAACTATAAAATTCTACCCCTTTGTCATCAATATAACAAACGGCTCTGGGCTTTTCTGATGTAACTTTGCTCACAAACTTCGCCATATCATATTTTTCTAGCCATTCCCAAACCAACTCTGTCCCAGTCTTTCCGTTAACCAAGCCTCGGTCTGGCTTGGCCTTGGCTGTATGCATAATGATAGTATATTGTTGAGATATTTTCTCCAGTGCCTCGTAAGCTCCTTCAATAGGCTCATCATAAATTGTCCCGTCATAATATCCTTTTGAACATTTGTGGATGACTCCATCAAAATCAACCCCTATGTTGACCTTTTCATCGGGATAACTATGTTTGCGAATCTTACCACCCTTCCAATTGAGCTTTTCTAATTCTTCGGGAGAGTTTTTACCAATTGGCGGACATACATTTCCAGAGCCATGGGTAAGCTCATATGTCAATAGTAACGTCAGAACTTCGGCAGTATGGTAATAGTTTGCACCTAATATGACTTTGGTTAGGGTAGGTACCTCAATCGATATGTCCATGGAGGATATCAGCGCAATTTCCATATTATGGTCAGATGCCCACTGCAATGCTCTCAAAATATCGACTGATTTTCCCGAGGAGGAAACCCCTAAAACCAAGGATTTTTTCATTTGACTTTTAGTTCTTGTTGATGTTCGAGAAGAAAGCCAATTCACCATCCACTGTTCAAAGCTCGTGTCATTAATTAACGAGGTGGCCACAACTGCGCTGCCTGGGCACATAGCATTTTTTGTTCCATTGGATAGGCGTGTGATGTCTACGGCAGCGTGATCAGCTATAGCTAAATTGCCACCGTGACCTAAAATATAAATATCTGCTGCTTTATTAAACTTGTTTTGTAAATCTTTCCACACAGGGGTGTTCACAATTTGTACAAACTTTTCTCCTATGTTCTCAAAATCAAGCATATCTTCGATTCTCCTTGTTATGTGATAAAATTGCAATTGTATCCATGCCTAAACATTTAATGCCGTAGCCGTCATATTTGTGAATCTGGCTTTTAACATCGTCGGGGATGTGGACGGCTAATTTGCTTTTTGGTATACAATCAGCGATTATATTAATATAACACATAAAGTCCTCGTTGTCAAATTGTCCAGGCACATTTAAGCTCAAAGATAGGTCGTAAGGGCCAATGAGATAATAATCAAAATCATAATTCATGATTTCTTTTAAATTTTCAACGGCTCTTTTTGTCTCTATTTGAGGTATGATGATTGGATCTCCGGAAATCAAAGGTTTCTCTCCCCACATGTTTTGCCTCACAAGGCCAAGGCCTCTTCTGCCCTTGGGTGAGTAATAGCAATATTCTTTAATCTTCTCGCATTGTTCGGGGGTTTCTATAGTGGAGAAGATTAAACCATCCACCCCGGCATCCAAACAATACCTAATCATTGTTTTTGATACTTCGGTGAGCCTTACAAAGCATTTTTTACTTTGCGACTTTATCACTTGAATGCAGGAATAAAGAGTTTCGTTATTAAAACACCCATGTTCTGTATCCAAGACCACTCCATCATATCCACAAGATAGGAGTTCAGAAATAAGAGGAGAAGGAATTTGTTGCCAAGACAATATCATTTTCGCCTCTTAAAATTCATAACCAAATCTATCAATAGTTTTAGATTCCATTACAGCTACCATATAACGTGAAGGTCTGCTATAAGCAGCTTTATAATCCTGTCTGGATTCGCTCTTATTGTCATGAGGTCTACATTTGTTTTTTACTCCACATTTATCCATCAAGTGATTCCATTGGTTTTCGTCGCTTAAGTCTTCAAACCTTACCGTATCAATTTGAATACCTTGGGGGGAAGAAAACCAAAAATCCTGTGTTGTATGAAGAAAATCAGCCGTATGATTGTTGTGTAAATTTATATATATAGTTCCCACAAAGGATTCAAATGAACAAGAAGGTGCTCCTACGAACGCTTTCTTATATAGTGAAAATAGCCGAGCCCATGGATTTCTAACACATGTAAAAATATAATTATATTGTTCCCAATATTGTTTTTCCATAATATCGACACTCATATGACTCCAATGAGACCACTTATATGAATTCACAGACATAGACATAAACTTCTGTTCTATAATACTGGTTTCTATCCCGTCATTATTCAACATAGAAGAAGAAGCATCGTTCGGGTCACCCCCTAAAACACTTCGAATAGAAGTTCCGCCAGTTCTAGGTATATGTATAAAGGCGAACCTTCTCTCTTTATCTAATATCATTTTTTCACCACGTAGGCTGATGGGCAAATGAAATCCAAACTTTTTAAATCTATATCTTTATCCTCAAAAAATTTATCTACACCATTGGCTTCGGACCATTGATGGAATCCGTATTCGTCAAACACAACAATTCCCCCCTGGACTACTCGATCCCAAAGAGCGTTAAGGGCTTCATAAGTTGGATTTTCTACATCCAGATCAATATAAAGCAACGATATTCTAAAACCTGGGTGCTCTGCGCAGTAGTTGTAAGAAGTCTTGCAAATATCCCCTTTTACCAAATCAAATTCATGACTTTGAAAACCACAAGAAAGAACAAATTCATTTAAATACTTATAATATCCATCGCTATGTTTAAATGCCCTATCATCAAAAAGCACTCTCATAGCTTCTTGGTCGTGATCTGATAATGACTTTAGCAACGAATCAGTATCAAAATAATCAAATCCAATCACTTTTTTACCACTATTGGGGCACAAATATCTCTTTAATTTTAAAAAAGTAAAAAGGCCAGTGCCTTTAAAAACACCGCATTCAACTATATCTCCAGGCAGATCTTTGACTTGATCAAACAATTGGGTTCTCGCTAAAAGCTTTCCGAACACCTTCAAATCTTGGCTCAACATAAAATTATTAAACCCTTCGTAAAGCTTATCGCTTGTGTCAACTATTTCTAAATCTTTTAATTTTACCACTTTCTTCATTGTAATCCTCTACATAATCTGAACATATTCCGTAGCACTGTGAATAACTTTGATAATCTTTGGGAAACCATTCCGGCATTACGCATATGCTATTTTGAGTTAAAGGTTTGCCAGGATACGCCCATATAAACCCATCGCTTGTTAAAGTATAATCATCTTTTTGATGCCAAAAACACCTAGCCCCTAATCCCAGTAAATGTTCCAAAGCGGCATGATTTTTAGCATGGCACCACAAATTATCATTTAACAAAAAACTCATCTCTACCTGATAATCCGGAGTGTCATGACCCAAGAACCATTTGTTTTCAATGAAATGTACATCAAGTTCCACTTGATAGCCTCTTTTTATTGCTTCCATGATATAAGAAGGGCTATTTTCATTAGTTTGGTCTGGACCGTTAATATTGCCTCTGTGGGCAATCAATATCATTTGTGATTCTCCACAAAATGCCTTAAATCTTCGGGGGTTCCTATCCCCCACATTCCCTCAATGTGATAGGTTTTAATTTTTTTACCATCTTGAACAGCTTGATTGAACACAGGGCAAACATAAAATTCGTTATTTACACGAATGTTTTTTTCTATCATTTGTTCTGCATATTTAACATAATCTGATCCATGCTTCCAATAATAAATTCCCGTTGTTGCAATATCACTAATAGGCTTTTTCTCTGCGACCTCGGTCACAAAGCCTTTGTCATCTAATTTAGCAAAACTCCACTTGGGGTGTGTAGCAGTAAAGCTCAAAATGCCGCCATCAATTTCATCAGCTTCCATGGAATACATGAACTCATTACTGTCCCAATCTAAAAACTGATCTGAATTTGCATATAAGAGGGGCTCGTCGTTGTCAATAAACTCTTTGGCTAGCAAAGTAGTACAAGCGGCACCCTCGGTCATACCTTCAACTTGAATTATCTCACACTTGGGAGAAATTAGAGCCAACAAATGTTTCAAATTATATTTTTCATAATGCTCTTTTTGGACAACAAAGATGTGTCGGGCATCAATATTTAAATTTTCCACAACCAATTGGATCATTGGTTTGCCACGGACCTCAATTAAAGGCTTGGGAAAGGTATACCCAGCTTTTTGAAAGCGGGATCCGGCTCCAGCCATAGGAATAAGCACATTCATCTTTCCTCCTTGCCATTTTGGCTTAATATTGTTTTTTTCTTCGATTTTGTCAATGTGAGTGCGTATTCTTTCATAAGTTACATCCGAGCAGTTTTTTACAGCGCACAAATGGCCTCCACTATTTATTGCTGCTTTTCTTCCATGATGAGAATCCTCTATGATTAAAGTTTCATGGGGATCAACATTGGCACGTAGCATGCATTTTAGGTATATTTCACTGCTTGGCTTTGGTTTGTTAACATCTTGATTAGAATACATAAAATCGATATATTCAAAAAACCCACGCCTAATTAATTGAAGTTTGGCCGTTTCCCTAATAGAATTGGTAGCACAGGCAACAATATACCCTTCAGATTTAAACTTTTTTAAAATATTCTGAACTCTAATGTCAATGCTAAAATTATCAATAATGTCTATTGTTTTTTGTTGTTTAAGTTGCCAAACCGCTTCATGTAGTTCTTCTGGGAGTCCCTTATTAGCTGTCAACATTTTTAATTTTTTAGTAGTTGATAGCCCATCATATGTAGACAAATGTTCAGCCCTATTGATAATATATTTTATATCTATATACCCTAGGGCGGCATTTAAAGCTTCATAGTGAATCTCTCTTGCATCAACCAGAACACCATCTAAATCAAAAATTATTAATTTTATCATTTTCTAAACCTCTCTCCTTCATTAAATGGATGTACGTCTATATCGCCAAATTTGTTAGTTCTTTTGTCAAAAGACTCGCAATCAAACCATAAATCCCCTGTTCTCCATCCAACATAATTTTTATTATGTAATTCAATATTTTTTTCGAAATATGGATATAAACAAAAATTAACTTTTTCACTAGGAATCGGTGGCGTTTCAATAAATTCAGAGGACCAGCCGTTAACCCAACCAAAATAAGCCGGTTGAGTTTTCCAAGTATCTTTCCATTTCCAATAAAAAATTTGAGTGGCTTGATACCAAGCTTCTCGGGAATCTGTGGTAAGTTTAGTTTGTGCTCGCCAGTCTGGGTCTCCGCCTCTATACTCATTAATATCTAATGGCAAGTAATCATGATAATTTAATAGTCTATTATGAATTGTGTCACAGATTATGGATTTATCTTTATTGTAAATCAAAGCCCTTAAATAATAATCAGCTTCTTTGTGGGAAGGGCATGTAAATCTCTCATCCCATAAGCCAATTTTGACGACAGCCTCCGGAAGATAGCTGACTATATTATCTCCTAATATCCCTGTTACAAATGTATATTTTTGATGAAGTTTTAAAAGATTAGTGGCCCAATTTGGATGAAGAACAATATCATTTTGCATAGTGACGACTATTCTAGCAGCCGGGTTCTTTAAATCTTCAAATCCATGGATTAAACATTCGTTCCAGTTTCTGGATAGATTTCCCACATCCCAGTCGGGCCTCGTCATATTGTGTAAGACTGTGACTTTATCCTTAAATTGCTCGTCCATGTGAAAATCAGAATGATTATTAATTACAACAACTTCGGTATTTTTTATTAATTTAAAATCGGTATAATTAAACAGCCTATCTAGAGTTTCATTAAAAACTTTAGGCCTTTTATAGGTCACAATAAAAACTTTCATATTTTTCATTTTAATTGCTCCAATGCTTTTTGCCAATCACTCTCTGTGTCAATGTCTAAATTTTCCGGGTGTGTTATCGGGTAAAAATAGGGATTCTTTCCAATTCTATTTCCTGTGAATAAAATAACCATAGGGTTAAAAATATAAAAAGCGGAATTTTCTTCATACAAAGCGGGCAAATCTTGTGTTTGTTCCATCTTAAGAGGATTGTGATTCACAGGACAATAACCATAACTTTCTTTTCTCCAAAAACGAGAATTGTGTCTATTGCACGAGGCCACAGAATCATAATCTTTCATAAACCTTAATGCATCATTTAATGTTTGACATTTCAAAAACGGACTTGTAACGTGTATCTGGGCTATGGGCTGTTTTATAGAAAATTTAATTATAAACCTTTTTATCAAATCGCAAACCGACACCTTGTGGCCTAACAAATCTTCATCCCTACGGTACGCAGTAACATGTTTAAGTCTATGATCATTTAATACTTCTTTTATTATTTGATCACTATCAGTGTCAACATAAATTTCATGATTTTTGAATTTTATTAAAGTATGCTTATATAATGGCTCATCTTTAAATTTTCGAAAATTCTTTTTGGGAACTCTTTGAGAAATGTTTTTTATTGGAATAAAAATTTTCACCTTATACTCGAAAACCTCTCATGATTCAAATCAAAAAATTTCTCCATTCTTTCTATAGAAAAATAATCTATACCTTTCTGTTCTTGATTTAAATCAATTTGTTGTTTTTTAAAAAGATCAACAAAAAAAGCTTTTACTACAAGGGAATCTGTCGCCCTCTGTCCGTATTGTAATTGCAATAATTTGTATTTTTTAAAAGAAGGGGTTATCCAGTGCCACATTTTATCCATATTCATTTTAGAAATTGCGCCGCTCTTGTTATGTGGCGTTTTTGGGTCATTAACATCATTTCTATAAACCATTTGGTGACTGCAAACAACATTTTTTAAAAATGGAAGCTCCAAGATATTGAACAAATGACAAGCATCAACGCCGCCGCCAAATTTAGTTACCATCGGAAAAAACCAATCCAGTAAAGTATGATGAATAACTTTCATCCCACAGTGAGTAAAAGGAATAATTGAATATTCATATTTATTAAAATATTCTGCATCGTCTACAAACGGGCTAATAAACCCTTTACCAGGATAGTAGGTTAAAACTGCTGGGTTCCATTTATTTAAATCAAACAATATCTGATCTAAAACTTCTAAATTACCCTTTGGTTCAAAAATAAAATCATAATCTACAAAAGCATAATATTCATACTCTTTGGGAACCAAATCAGCCAATATATTTCTTGTATCCACCCAAGTAGTATTGGGGCAATATTTCAAAGCCTTTTCGTTTGGCGCATCATGCGTAACAAAATAAAAATCACATTGTTCTTTGTTTTCAAAAAATCTAACATGGTCTTCGTTTGGCTCTTCAGGTGTAACCTGTAAAATACAAATTCTTTTCACTATTTTTCCCTTTGGTTGATAAATTCCAAACATCGTTTAACTGACTCTTTAACCTTAACAGTTGGCTTAAAACCCAACTCTTTAGAAGCTTTAGAAACATCAGGAATCCTTATCATCACATCATCTTTATATTCCTTAACTGTCTTGAACTTCAATGGTTCTTCTCCCTGGTATATCAACTTGGCCAACTCTTTCATGGTAATTGGCTCTGGGTTTCCAATGTTGTATTCTTGATTGTTTGTTTTTTCATCAAAAGAAAACTCACCAATTAAACAAGCAACATCCTCAATCCACGTAAAACATCTAATTTGTTCTCCGGAACCAATAATCGGAAGGGGATTCATTTTGTTTACCGCTAGATTTTTAACAAAATCAGCAAAAACATGACTCATTCCTTGTTCTTTTTCACCTTCTTCATGAGGTGTTATAATATTAAAAGGTCTCCAGATTACATAATCTATTCCATATTGCTTATGAAATGCCATACATAATCTTTCTCCAACTAACTTTGAAAGCCCATAATCAGTCGAAGGAATCAGTGAATCCATCACATGATCTTCAGAGCTTGGATGCTCTTTGCATCTTTCATAAACCATAGAAGAGCTTATGTAAGCAATCTTTTTAACACCGTGCTCAAGCATAGCCCATAAAATGTTTTGATGCAAAACAATATCTTTAGCTAAAATATCAGCGGGGTATTTGTGAAAACCACCTACGCCATAAATTAAGGCAGCAGCTTGTATCACTCCATCCACTCCTTGCATGATTCTATCAACAAAATCTTTATCAGTCAAGTCTCCTTGGATAAAATCATATTTTCTTTCTCTTTCAATAACACCATATCTAGCAAAGTTGTCTACACCGACAACTTCATGTCCATTTTTTAACAAATATGGTATTACAAATTGCATTAAGGAACCTTCTGAACCTGTGACTAGAATTCTCATATTAATCTCCTTTTCTCATTCCGTCAAAAACAGTTGTAACATATCTACTGTTTTGTTCTAATAGCATTTCAAAAAAAGTACTCGGTAATTGTTTTTCTTTGACCAAGTGAGCTATAGCTTTTGTGTCTTTGGGCAAGCATGCGCCACCGAAACCTCTAAAGTTTTTATTACAATCCAGGTAAGAATTAACAATATGTTTTCTTTTGACAATCGCATTTTTAACATTTGTATAGTTAACATCTAGCGATTCACAAACTTCATAAAAGTTATTTGCAAAAGTTATAAGAGTAGCGTTATAAATGTTGTTAAAATACTTAACAAATTCCGCTTCAGTTGCAGTCAATCTAACAAACTCTTCTGGGTAGGTTCCGTGTATTTCTTTGATAAAATTATAGGTTTTAGGGCATTCAGTTCCGATCACACACAAATCATGATTATCTATAAAATCTGATATGGCACACCTTTCTCTCAAAAATTCTGGTACAAAACAAATATTTAAATCTTCAAACTTATCACTCAATCTCTGTGTAGCTCCTGGTTCAACTGTTGATTTTATGGCAACAATTCCCTTATATTCTCTTTGGCTCAACTCTGATATGACCTCTTCTACAATAGAAACATCACATCTCCCTTCTTTGTCTGAAGGAGTTGGAACGCAGATAAAGCAAACCTTGGTATCGAGTACGTCTTCTATTGTAGTTTTATATTGTATGTCATGAAAACAAACATTATGTCCTAATTTTTTAAACCCATGAAGAATGGCTGATCCTACTATTCCAATTCCTATAATCCCAACATCTATCATATTAATCCCTCTTGTTTAATGCTTGTTCTATCGGCATTCTTTTAAAACATCTTAAAGTTGTTATCGGGCTGCAATTTATAACTTCTATATTTGCCTGTGCGGCACGATAAGCAAATGTATTCCAAGTAGGCATGTGAAATTCAAGACCTCGTGGCACATTATACTTATCACCTTTTTGCTGGTAGTCATCAAACCAATAATTTGGATTATGATTGGGAGTCTCCTTCATAATCAAGGCATGGCCGTCTTTTTTGCTTCCGTCCACAAATTCTACATAATTGCAATCAACTCCGAGTAAAATGATTTTCTTATACCCTAAACATATACCAACAGAACATGCGTTTGCTCCGGAGTTCCCATTGTCATGAAAATTAGAAAAATCTGCTTCATTCATATTGGTTCTGTTGGTAGAGCCATAAGGTAATAAATTAATATGTGTTAATCTTTTATTTTTGCTAATATCTCTTATATAAAAATGTCTCTTAATCTTCCCTTTTTCAATTAAATCACAAAAGTTATCTGTGTGGTTGTCAGTCACAATATAGTCAAAACACCCATGATAAGTTGGCCACCAGTCCATTCTTTTATAGGCTCTATAAGCTGAATTCAGACCAAAAGTGTCGCAGTCCTTTATTAAAGAAAAGTCCACATTTTTTAAAGATGGGCCATTGCCCATAACAACTAAAGTTTTATTCATAATGCTCCCAAAAATGACTTGAACGAGTTCTCATATATTCATAACATTTTTCTTGATTTTTAAACCAATCTTCATCTTTATGCTGCACAAAATCATTGAGCTTTAAATCACAACCCAACAATAAGGCTTCAATTACAATTCGGGGGCAAGTGTCTCCCCCCAAAGGTCTAAAAATCAACCCTTTAGAAGTAGAGAGTTTAATCAACATATCATGATAAGAAAGCCCTTGAACCATTTCATATTCTAAATTATTTTTTTCTGCGAATTCGATTGAGTGAGTGCTGCCTTTAATCCATGAGCCTGAATTTAAAATTAAATATTTATTATTTTTTTCATTGCTTTTGATACTATCCATAAACCTTAAATCACCATCCGAAAATACAGAAGACAATACTTCACACTTTTCGGATTTGATTGTTTTCACATTTTTTAAAAAGATCTGTTGTTGTGCTTTGCTCATAAACCATATTTTCTTGGCGTAACCATAAAATGCAGCGTTAACCTTTCCGCTTAATCTCTCCAAACAATCACATGGGGATAGTGTAGCAGCCTTATGTTTCTCAAGCGAACGATATTCACAAAATTTATAATCATATTCAATAAGATCATAATTTAAATTCTTACACATATACAATTTACTTTTTTGAGACAAAGCAGAAAAATTACAAACTATAAATTTAAATTTCTTTAGTTGTTCCAGCTTTTCCATATCAGCAGCTTGGCTGTTAAGCTTAACAATTGAATAATTTTTGGAGGCTTTTGTTATCAAAGCTTCAGTTGTAAGTTCAGCGCCTCCAGCATATTGTTCTATAAACATGTCAGAAATAAAAACTATAGTTTTCACACCAAGTCCTGCAATAGTGCCTCAATTTCTTCTTCTAATTTTTTAGCTTCTTTTTCATCATAAAAATGATTACAAAACTGTTGATAAATTTCCTTACTATTAAACTTTTGATGTATAAGACTTTTCAATTCATCGGCTCTGTTTTTTGCATCGGGCCATTTTTTATACACCTTGCGAAGGCTCATTTTATAAGATCCTTGATCGGCAAACGCCCACATAGAATCACCTTCAATTACACCAGGCCAGACCGCTTCTTTTTGAATCGGTTGGAGGGTATAGTCCACTTCTTGGAAAAGATTAACTCCATTATGACAAAGATAATCTAATTGACCAGACCACCCTATCGTGACAATAGGAAGGCCATGTTGGGCTGCTTCAAACAATGGTAAACCAAAACCCTCACCATGAGCTATATTAATAAAAGCTTTTATTTTAGGGTGTTGATAAAGTCCATGAATTTGATTGCTTGTCAAATCACCATGGAGAAGATAAATTTTACATTTACGATCAGGATACTTGAGCAAGAGTTCCTTTATTTTGTCTTCAGTGTGATGGCGATCTATTAAGTTATTAGCTCGCACGTTGGTTTTGATCACCAATCCTACTTCTTGATCAATGAACTCTTCGACCCACCATTTAATAGTGTTTTCGAAATTCTTTCGAGGGGACCATTGCGACATTGCAAGAAAATTAAAATCTAAATCTAAATTAAGATTATCAATAGGAGAAGCATCATGATGTTCTACACAATAATTTACTACTTCTACTGCTTTTTCTAACTTATAAGAAACCTCTTGACCGGTTTGCTGATTTGTGGCAGTAGCTTTCGTTTCTTCATAAACCATTTTAGAATGAGTGGAAACCACAATAATCTTGTCCACCTCTTCGTTTCCTTTCTGGAGCCAATTCGGAGAAACTTTTGTAGTTTCAATTCCAGCAGTATAGCCAATGTTAATTGGGGCCATCTTTTTCCATTCATTGGGAATAGTAACTTGTAATGACATTTCTATACTCAACTGCTTTTGGTGAATGGCTACTTGGGTTGCTGTGATTCTCTCGTCCATCCATCGACGAAATTCATTATCTTCCCAAAGCCAACCTGTCTGGCCCCACGGAATAGGTTGAATATAAATATCAAACAAATCCTCTCTTGATCTTAAAGCTTTAAGTGCAAATCTAGTTTGATACCCATATCCACTTTGAGACAAACAAGGACCCACTACCATTATTTTTTTTCTCATGCTACCTCCGCAAAATAAATACCATTATAATTGACTCTTGTTTCCCAGGAGCCATGCTCTTCATGTATATTAGTCATCAAATCAACCCACTGATCTCCAAACTTCTTAAAATTATAATTATCTATAACATGCTGTCTTCCTTTAAGCCCCATATCCTGACGGTCTTTACCGGATAAAGAATACATTTTGGTAAGAGCACTAATAAAGTGGTCTTTGTTGATTCTATCCTCATAAATATAGGGAACATCTTGAGAACCTATGATGGATTTAGAAGAAGGAAATATAGGGAAACCAAACCATTCAGTTCCATCAGTAACTTGTTCTTGCAAACCCCCCGTCATAGTAACAATAATCGGAGTACCGCAAGACAAAGATTCTAGCGTAGCCAGCCCAAA
>TARA_R110000824_G_scaffold60050_10_pt1 | contig 20697 bp, 22 predicted proteins | sample TARA_R110000824 | Tara Oceans TARA_R110000824 (sample SAMEA4397747) | marine metagenome | biome: Polar Biome; feature: [MES] marine water layer (ENVO:01000295) within the mesopelagic zone...; material: water (ENVO:00002006), including particulate matter (ENVO:01000060) such...
TTGTTTCAGGTAGCATAGGTTCTAGGGGCACAGATACTAAGGGAACTTCTGTATTTGGCGGAGATGTAGTCGTCTCCGGAACACTATATGCCAATACAGCAGTTGCCGTTGATCACCTCACCATCACCGCAGACGAGATAGATGTATCTTCCGGAAACTTGACACTTGATGTGGCGGGAGACATTGTTCTCGATGCCGCTGGTGAAAATATATTCTTTGATGTCGCTGGTGTTCGGGTCATGGGCGTGACAAGCATTAGCTCCAACGCCTATCTTGCCCCGACTGCTACAGATAAAGATCTCATTTTGGCGGATGACGACGATAACGCCATCCTTACAGTTGACTCGAGCGACAGTGCCCTCAAGATAAATAGAAAACTTGGCTTGGATGTCAACACCCTGGTTGACTCCTCAGCAGCACTAAGTGCGAATGCCCCTTTCAACAAAATTGTCAACACAACCGGCAGTGATATTACTGGGGCGCTTCCAAACCCAACCTTCGAGGGACAAATACAGATAGTTCTCGGTTTGCAATCGAGTTCTGGTAATTGTATAGTCACTTACTTGAATGCTGCCAACGGAACTACATCTAAGACCCTAACAAGTGGAGTCGCAATAACTTTAATTTCATTTGATGCATCAGGCGCGGGTGCATACCGATGGTGCGTTGTGGGGGATGTAAGCTAGGGTTATTCTGCTAGAAAAAGTAGAAGATTGATCTTATTTTATTTTATTTTTTGAACATTCAGTAAAAATACACTATCTTAATTCTGAACCTGGTTCAACAACTCTACTAAAGCTCATAAGAAGCTTCCAGTAAACATCTCACTTAATATTCTTAGAATAAGCTATAGCTTACTTTAATTTCTAGGAGTATAGTAGCAATGTATCTTTCCAGTCCATTTCAGAACTCTGAACAACCAGTCTCTATCGATCCGGAGACTGAGGTTATTTTTGTTGCTGACCTCTTTGTTGAGGATTATGTCGGAGGAGCTGAACTTACAACTGAGGCATTAGTTGAGAAGTGTCCTGTAAAGCTTCAGAAAATTAAGGCAAAAGATGTCTCACTGGGTCTTCTAGAGCAGGGTCACACATGCCACTGGATATTTGGAAATTTTTCCTCATTAGATCTCCAGCTAGTACCATCAATTGTTGCAAACATCAGCTATTCCGTTCTGGAGTACGACTATAAATTTTGCAAATATCGATCACTAGAAAAACACCTATACGCTGAAGGTGCTGAGTGTGACTGCGACAGCTCCCAGCACGGGAAACTAATTTCTGCTCTCTTTTACGGAGCTAAGTCTCTCTATTGGATGAGTGAGGGACAGCAGAATATTTATCATGAAAAATTTCCCTTCTTGTCAGAAAACTACAACACAGTTTTGAGCTCTGTCTTCAGCGATAAGTTCTTTATCCTTCTTAAGCACCTTAGAGAAGTGAACAAAGATATCGAAAGAAAGAAGTGGATTGTTTTGGGCTCTAGTTCATGGATCAAGGGAGCTGATGAGGCTGAGGAGTGGTGCAAGTCTGGCGAGCATGAATATGAAGTTGTCTGGGGAGCTCCCTACGAAGAGCTTCTAGAAAAGCTCTCCACAGCAAAAGGTTTTGTTTACAAACCCCAGGGAAACGACACATGTCCGCGAATGGTAATCGAAGCTAAGCTTCTTGGTTGTCAGCTTGAACTAAATGAATATGTGCAACACAAAGATGAAGAGTGGTTCACGTCAGACAACTTGCTTGATATTGAAGAATATCTGTATGGTAGTAGGGATCTGTTCTGGAGAAAAGAAATGGAAAATGTCAATTACAAGCCCACAGTCTCGGGATATACCACAGCACTTAACTGTATCGATCAAAAATATCCCTATAGGGACTGTATTAGCTCTATGCTAGATTTTTGCGATGAAGTTGTGGTTGTGGATGGCGGATCTGAGGACGGTACATGGGAAGACCTAGAGGCATGGGCTGAAAAAGATTCAAGGTTAGTTGTAGAACAAGTTAAAAGAGACTGGAACCACAAAAGATTCTCAGTTTTTGATGGTGCTCAAAAAGCAGAAGCTAGAAATCGATGCACAATGGAATATTGTTGGCAGATGGATGCTGACGAGGTGGCACCTCCCAGAACCCGGGAAAAAATTGAGTCATTTATAAGATCCTGGCCCAATACTGTGGAACTAGTATCATTTCCTGTAGTAGAATACTGGGGAAGTAAAAATAAAGTAAGGGTAGATGTAAATCCATGGAAGTGGAGATTTAGCAAGAACTCTTCTCACATTACCCATGGAATTCCTGTAGATCTACGAAAATTTGATGAAGATGGAGATCTTTACTCAGCCCCAGGTACCGATGGGTGTGACTACATACATTCAGAAACTTTTGAAAGAATTCCTCATGCATCCTTTTATAATGAGTCAGCTCATAATGCTAGATTACACTCTTTGGGCGGCAACACAGAGGCACTAAGCTCCTATGAAGAATGGCTTCAGAATTGTGTGAATCTTCTTCCTTTTGTTGAGCACTTTTCTTGGATGGATATTGAGAGAAAAATAAAGACATATCGAAACTACTGGCAAAAACACTGGGAAAGTCTTTACGATATTAAGCAAGAAGACACTGCTGAGAACAACATGTTCTTTGACAAGCCCTGGTCAGAAGTCACTGATGAAGAAATTACGGTCATGGCAAAAGATCTGTCTGAGAAGACGGGAGGTCATGTTTTTCACTCAAAAGTCGACTGGAAAAAGCCAACTCCCAGCATTCGGATAAAAATTTGAAAATCTCCGTAATACTTCCAGCCAGAAATGCAGAGGGAACTATTGTGAGGTCTGTAGAGTCAGTCTTAAGTCAAACATATGAAGACTTCGAACTGACATGTATTGTCAATGACAGCTCTGATGGAACTGAAAAAATTCTTACAGATTTTGCGAAGAGGGACTCAAGAGTCAATATTTTTCACTCTTCTGCGGGATTGGTGCCGGCTCTAAACTTTGGTCTTTCTGTTGCGAAGCACGATATAATAGCGCGCCAGGATGCAGACGACCTCTGGTATCCAGAAAAATTAGAAAAACAAGTCAAATTTCTAAAAAAGAATCCAGAGATCGATATTGTCGGAGTTCAAATAAGATCGGTTGACGAAAAATTTGAAGAGACTCGACAGGAGCCAAAAAGACCTACAAAAGACCTGCAGATAAAATCTGCTTTGTTGTCCGGCTGGAATGTAATTCCGCATCCGGGAGTAGTATTTAGAAAAAGAATAATGGAAAAACTGGGTGGGTATGACGATACTTTTCCGTTCGCCGAGGACTATTCCTTGTGGCTCAGAGCCGTTAGATGGTATAGGTTTGGAATAATTGATGAGGTTCTTCTGGACTATACCAGCAAGCACAATCCGAACTACAATCATCAAATCCCAGCTTTTTTGTGTAGTGTGTTCAAGAAGTTTTATGGAGTCTGAATTGAAACCTCTAACCACCTACATTATTCCCGTAAGAATAGAAAGTGAAGACAGAAGAAGAAACTTTCTAATCTGCCTCCAGTATCTTCTCTCTAACACCTCGGGGAGTATCATCATAAAGGAATCGGATGATGAACAAAGAGTCCCGATTATTTTTCCGAACGTTCTAGACAATTCAAGAATCACTTATCTCTTCGAAAAGAATCCCGGTGTTTTTCACAGAACCAAGTACTTGAACGACATGCTAGATCTAGTAGAGACAGATATTACATGTAACTATGATTGTGATGTAATACTTCATCCATGGTCATACGTTCGAGCTGAGGAGATGATTCAAAAAGAAGGGGTCGATGTTGTTTATCCCTACCCAAAAACAGATGATGGCCAAGTAAAGATTTTCTTAGAAGAAGAAGATGAAAAAAGGATCTTGGCGGATCCTTCTCCTGCCGCCTTTTCAAGCTGTAAGACAATCAGAGAGATGGCCCGGTACGGTTTTTGTTTTTTTGTTCGAACAAAGACATACAAGCAGATAGGAGGAGAGCACGAAGGGTTCGTATCCTGGGGACCAGAAGATGAAGAAAGAGCTGATCGGTTCAAAAAGTTGGGACTTAACTTGGCTAGAATTGAAAAGTTTCCCGTATTTCACATGGAACACGAAAGAGGAGTCGATAGTGTGAGACAAAACCCTTTTTTTGCAAAAAATGATCGACTCTGGGAGCGGCTAAAAGACATGTCTCCTGTCGAGAGACTAGAGGATGTTATTGTTAGCAACGCTAGGGGCTGGAGGACATAAAATGATAACATATTCATCACTAGGAAAAAATGGCAGACTGGGAAATCAAATGTTTCAGTATGCAACTCTTTTTTCTGTGGGTTTCTTGAGGGGATACGAAGTTGGAATTCCAAAAGAAGGTCATGAACTTTTCAAGTATTTTCAAATGTCTCACGCTTCAGTTATTCCGGAAGATTTTTCTCCGGATTACAGGTTTGAAGAACCTAGCTTTATTGCTTCTGGCGAAATATTCTTTACTCCTGACAAAACAGATATTCACGGCTATTTTCAGTCGCCTTCTTACTTCAATCACTGTGCACCGATTCTAAAAAAAGAGCTCACTTTTGGAGAGGAGATACAAAAAAAAGCAGAGGAAAGAATGAAAATATTTTCTGGAGAAAAGACATGTTCTCTGCACGTTAGAAGGGGAGATTACCTGAATCGTTCTCACTATCACACTAATTTAGGGTCCGACTATTATCAAAAAGCTATCAATATCATCATTCAGAATTTTGGAAAAGTGAAATTTCTCATCTTTAGTGATGACATAGAGTGGTGCAGATCAGTCTTTACCGGACCGGAATTTCACCTAGTGTCTGCCGGCGAGGAGTCAACCGAGATGTGTATGATGTCAATGTGCAACAGCCACGTTATAGCAAACTCTTCTTTTAGTTGGTGGGGAGCTTGGTTGAGCGGAAGCAGGGCTGTAATAGCGCCCAAACAGTGGTTCTCAGATCAGGGTCCCGACGAATGGGACTCTATTTACGAGAAAGAGTGGACTGTAGTATGAGAGCTGGAATCATCTTTATTGGTACAAACAAGTACATTAACTTTTTCGAGGGTTACCGAACAGCTATTGAGAAGTTTTTCTTGCCCAACCACGAAAAGACTTTTTTCGCTTTCACAGATCAGCCTGATCACGAGATATTTGACCACAAGAATGTAGTTGTGACAAAAATAGATCACGAGCCGTGGCCTTATGTGACACTCTATAGATTCAAGTACATGATGATGGTAAAGAGCCAGCTTCTAGAATGTGACAAGGTATTTTTTATTGATGCAGATTTGCATGCAAATCAAGAGATTACTGATTTTCACCTCTTCAACCATGAAAAAAGCCTGCTAGGTGTCCAGCACCCGGGCTGGTTTGGAAAACCGTGGATTGGAGCATTTGAGACTAACGCTAGATGTCGAGCCAATATATTTGATGGAAATTATGATTTACTGCACTACAGACAGGGCTGCTTCTGGGGAGGTGATTCAAAAAGTGTTGTAAAAATGGTAGAGACACTAGAGGAGAGAGTTGATCTAGATCTCAAAGACGATGTCGTGGCATGTTGGCATGATGAGTCTCATCTCAACAAATATCTACTGGAAAACAACGAGGATGTGTTCACCCTCCACCCGGGTTTTGCTCAGCCCGAAAGCCCAGATTACAATCATATTAGAGATATTTTTCCAACAATGATGCTTCACTTAGATAAAAACTATAGCGACTTTCCCAGATTTGAAGGTGTAAAATGAAAATATGTCTAATTGGTCCCGGAATGATGCCGATACCTCCATCCGGATGGGGTGGTTGTGAAGCACTAATGTGGAACTTAAAGTGCGAGCTAGAGAGACAGGGACAAGAAGTCTTGATAGTCAACACAAAAGATTTGAAAGAAGTTCACATAAAAGTCAATGATTGGCGACCTGATTTTGTTCATTTACACTATGATGCATATGCTGATATAATGCCTTACATAAATTCTCCCCGAGCAATGACTAGTCACTATCCCTATCTGGATTTTCCTAAAAAGAGGGGCGATTATGAGTGGATATTTCATAAGTTTGCGGCAAATCACTCTTATGTTTTTAGCTTGTCTGACAGGAACACTGAGCACTTTAAGCACTTTGGAGTTAGAGATGATCTAATTTGGGACTGGTGGGGAGGTGTATCCGAGGAGAAGTTTTCTTTTTCCAAAGAACCGTCAAAGTCGGATAGAACAATATGTTTGGGTAAAATAGAGTCCAGAAAAATGCAACATTTCTTACAATCTGTTTCTGACAATATTGACTTTGCCGGACCCATCGCAGACGGTAGATTTGATAAGAACAAGAACTATTTGGGAGTCTGGTCCAGAGACCAGGTACACAGCGATTTGACAGAGTACTCAAACATGGTGCTTCTTAGCGACGGAGAAGCAGCACCACAAGTTATTATGGAGGCCCTAGTTGCAGGAATTGGAGTTGTTGTTTCTGAGGAGGGTTCTGCAAATCTAGACACAGAGTTGCCTTTCATAACGGTTATAAAATCTTCCTGGCCAGCAGATAAAATTAATGATGCTATCGAGAAGAATAGAACGGTTTGTGTACAAATGAGAGAAAAAATTAGAGAATACGGAATCGAGAGATTTGGATTGTCAAGCTGTACAAAAAAGTACATCGAAAAAATCGTCAAAATAAGGGGGGAAGAGTGAAGATAGTCTTTATTGGTCCAGGGTACATGTCTATTCCTCCCAAAGGATGGGGCGCCGTCGAATCCCTAGTTGATGATTATAGAAATGAGCTTATCGAAATGGGTCACGAAGCAATTGTTATCAACACCACAGATCTCATCTTAGCAGCCCAGATTACAAATGGATTGAATCCTGACTTTGTTCACATACAGTATGACGATCACATTCAAATGGCATATATGTTAAATTGCAAGAACATTGGGATCACTAGCCATTATGCCTATCTGGAGTCGAGCGAAAACTGGACAAAAAACTACAGGAATATTTTCTGGTGGTTTGTCAATTCCGGAGTAAATCTTCTGTGCTTGTCTGAGGGGATACAGGAGATGTATAGAAAAGCCGGCGTAAAAAATCACAGACTTCATTTGACTCCGAACGGAGTAAAGTCTGATCTCTATGAGTTTCATGAATCTCCAAAATATCCGGATCGATCGATATATCTAGCAAAAATAGACTTTCGAAAAAGACAGCACCTTTTCCAGGGAGTTGAAAATCTTTACTTTGCAGGACCCCTGGCAGACGACAGGTTCGATCCAAAAAATGAAAGGTACCTGGGTGAGTGGCCCCGATCTTATTTAACAAAAAATCTAACAAACTATGCAAGCCTGGTTTTACTAAGTGACGGAGAAGCTCATCCTCTTGTGTGTCTAGAGGGGATGGTCGCCGGCCTGGGGCTGGTATTATCAAAACAAGCCACAGCCAACTTAGACACTAGTCTCCCATTTATTGAAGTTGTTCCAGAAGAAATCATACAGAATGAGCCGGAGGAGCTTCAAAAAATAATTAAGAAAAATCGAGAAATTTCTCGTATAATGAGAAAAGACATAAGAGACTATGCACTAAGCAACTTCACTTGGAAAAAAGTAATAAATGAACACTACATTCCAACAGTAAGCTCCATCGTGAAGGAAGGATAATATGAGCGGATTAGATATTGAAAATATTGGTGAAAAATTTAGAGACGTTGTGTCGTCTTTAGAGTGGCATGAGCTACAAGAAAAATTCAACCAGTGTAGTGACATATATGTTTTAGGTCACGGAGGAAATCTGGCTATTGCAGATCATACTGCAGTTGACATAACTAGACTTTCCGGAGGAAGAAAGAATGCACAGTGTCCAGGAAGCGCTGTTGTCGCAACTTCTTTTATAAATGATAGCAATTTCGATCAATGGATGGTAAACTGGCTGGACTGTAGAACTACCGTTCGATCAAAAAGAGAGATGAGCAAGTCTCTTGTTTATGGAATCTCCTCCTCGGGAAAATCAACCGATGTAATCAAAGCACTCCAGTGGGCTTCTGAGCACGGAATGAAAACAGCTCTAGTTACAGGTCAGGACATGAACGTAGAGATACCCGATTTGACAAAAGTTGTTTTGGGAACAGAATATTATCATACATGTGAAGTCTTGACACTTTTACTGCAATATCAGCTAACACACGGCTCTGGTAGAGAGTGTCCTCCCATTGGAAAGAACTCTCCCGAGGAACTGGAAAGACTAAACTGGAAGGGAGGCAAAATTAGAGAGCACAGCTACCCAGATGAAAAAGTGAATATTGGAATTGACTTTGACGGAGTTCTCCACAAAAACTCACGAGGATTTTATGATGGGACAATATACGATGATCCCATAGAGGGTTCTTGTGAAGCTTTAGAGAGAATTTCCAGGGACTATGTTATTATTATCCATACGTGCAAAGCAAAACCCGATAGAGGCCTAATAGACGGTAAGACGGGTACTGAACTGGTCTGGGACTGGCTCAAGAAACATGACATGGAACAGTTTGTCTCAAAGGTAACGGCAGAAAAACCTAGAGCTAGACTCTATATTGACGACAAAGCAATATCTTTTAGCAGCTGGAACGAAACTTTGAAAAAAGTTTACTCGAGCTCTGACTAGGAAAATAATTTTGAAAAACCTTGATCACAAAAACCTGGGGAGAAATCTTTCTTTCTCCCAGACAAAGAGAGATATCGATCTTTTAGTCGATGACTTAGAACAAAGACACTACTTGCAGAGAAAAGTAAAATTTTTGCTAGACACAAGAGGTTATCTAAAGGTCAACAACATAAAGGGATCTTACGTGGAGTTTGGCTCTTTCAAGTCAGAGATGCAGTATGCTGCTTTTACAATCCTAGAAGAGACAGGGTGCATAAAAAAATATGTAGGGCTTGACTCCTTTGAAGGGGAAATAAAACTATCTGAGAAGGACGTTCTCCACAACTCCTACGAAAGCTCGGACGATTTTTTATGCAACTATGAAAATGTACAGTCTTTTGTGTCTCGGGAGATAGGAAAAAAGGGACATCTTGTAAAGGGAGATTTTAGAAAAAAGATGATCCAGGAAGAGTTTAGATCAGTTTCAGGGCCCATTTCTGTTGCAGTCTTAGACTGTAACTTTATCTCTTCGACTCGTGCAGCCCTAAAGTTACTCTCAGAATCTGCAGTCCCTGGATGTGTTATATTTTTAGACGACTATTTTACTAACTTTCGAAGAGGAATTCCGGCAATTCCAAATTTAGTGAATGATTTTTTTGACAATACAGACCTCTGTATGTTAGATCTAGGATTTTATCCTCCTTTTGCAAAGTCATTTCTACTTGTGGAGAGAAAATAGTGATATCGTGGGAAGAAGCAGACATAGAGTTTTCCAGATATGTTGATGGAAAAACTTTGGCTATAGTAGGGCCTTCCGAGACAGCAGTTGGACTGGGAGAAGGAGACACTATAGACTCCTTTGATATTGTTGCTAGAGTAAAGAGTTTTATGTATCCGGATGAAATGAAAGCAGATCTAGGGACCAGATCAGACATTCTTTACACGACCGAGGCTAGGGATAGAGTAGATATAAAAAAATATGAGACCTACAGACATCCCACGACGGGTGAATCAACATATCGATACGAAAAATTTGATGGATTTGATCAATATAGTGACCTCAAGTTTGTAGTTTCAACATATCCCAGAGATGAGTGGTTTTCAGATCGATATTTTGGTCACTTAGATGATCTACGAAAATCAGAGATTACAAAGTGTAGATTTGTGAATTCACCGTCATACTTTAGAGCCAAAGAAAAAACAGATAGACCAAACTCAGGCTTTAGTTCAATTGTTGATATCCTAAGCTTTGACATAAAATCTCTTCATATTTTTGGATTAGACTTTCACAGAGCGATGTACAGAAAAGACTACCAGAACTCTTTGTACACGCACGAAACAATTAGAAGAGACACAATCTATCGGGATGGAATCGATTCACACCAGCCCGATTTACAGTATCAGTATTTCAAGTATGAAATGTGGAAAAAAGACAAAAGAATAAAACCCAATCAATCGTTGCTAAGATTTTTGAGCAATGATTCATATGATTGCATTTACGGGGAGGCAAAATAGATGAAGATCTTAGTAACCGGAGGAGCGGGATTTATTGGATTCGCTCTTGCGAAGAGTTTGAGCAAAGATCATGACGTTACTTTGCTAGATTTTGATAATAGATGGGCCGATCATCATCTATCGTTCAAGAGATATTCTGTGGACATATCAAAATACTCTAATCTTTCTGATCTGGATAGAGACTTTGATATGGTTTTTCATCTGGCGGCACAATCATCTGGTTACATTTCTCTAGTTAGGTCTGAAGATGACGCTGATTGGAATTCAAAGGGAACTTTGAATATTTGTAATTTCTGTAGAGAGACAGGTGTAAAGAAAGTTGTCTACACATCTTCAATGGCTGTCTATGGAGAGGGTGACAATCTAACTGAGGCAGTTCCTCCTAATCCCATCTCAAATTACGGTGTCACAAAGTTAGCCGGCGAGCTTTACATAAAAGTTTTCAGCCAATATGGATTGAAACATACGATATTCAGGCTGTTCAATACATACGGTCCGGACCAGGACCTGACCAACCTTAAGCAGGGAATGGCATCAATATACCTGGCTCAGTCGTTGAAAGGCGATGAGATAAAAGTCACTGGCTCTTTTGACAGGTACAGAGACTGTATATACATTGACGACGTTGTTGAAGCACTTAAGTTGTCAATGTCTGAAATTACTGATGACGAGATTTACAATGTGGGAACCGGAGTCCCAACAACAGTTTCAGCTCTAATAGACATGATATTAGAAGTTCATGATCGTCCTTCTAGTGAATTTACGATAACAAATGTGGGATCGCATCCTGGCGACCAGCATGGAAATTATGCAAATTCATCCAAGCTACAGGCTATCGGGTGGCAACCAAGAACTAGTCTGCGGGAAGGAATTGAAAAATTCTATCAGGCTGTAAAGTGAGAAACTAAAATGCCGTTTATTTCAAATGAAAGCTTTGTAGAGTTCATCAGGGAAAAAACTGTTGCATTAGTCGGTCCAGGAGGATCAGCATCGTGTATCGAACAGGGAAGTCTAATAGATAGCTATGACTTTGTTGCCAGAGTTAAATCATATTATGTTCCCGGTGATAAGATAAAATACTACGGAAAAAGAGTTGATTTTCTATATACAGATAATCATCACACTAACGACATAATTGACGGAGACTCTGTTTCTGAAAACGGTTCAAAAAGAAATATCGCAATTCATCCTGACAATGCCAGAATTAGAAATGAAATTCTCAAAAATAAGGTCAAGGTAGTAATATCCACCACACCTCAGGCTGAGTGGTTTTTCAATAGATCGTCAGGCGCAATGAATTCTTTGGCGGGGGTCACAAACGTTAGAATATTACCTGACTTTCCCTACATGGAAATTAGAAAGATTACAAACAGACCCAACGCCGGCTTCAGTGCCATAATCGATCTAGTCTCTCTTCCTTTTTCTGAAATCTATATCACGGGAATAGATTTCTATCGATCTCTGTATAGAGACAACTATTTGAACTCACTGTGGACAAAAGAAACAGTCACTAACATGCTAAAATCTCCCGATGGGTGTACCCCGGATGGAAAACCTGACTTTCATGATCCGGATTTACAGTTTGCATATTTCAAGAAAAAGATGTATAATAAAGACAGTAGAATCAAGGTTGATGAGAATTTCAAAAAATTCTTAGATGATCCTTTTTATGAAAAATTTGAAAACTGCTTGGTGAGTAAATGAGAGTTGTAAAAGCCCTGGTGCCGGTCCGATACGGATCACAGAGAGTTTCCAAGAAGAATATTAGACCTTTTGCTGGATCTTCTTTGCTGGAGATAAAGATAGAGCAACTTAAGAGAATATCGGGAATAGATGAAGTGGTTGTCAACTCTGATTGTGACGAGATGCTGGAAGTGGCTAGAGAGTGTGGCGTCACAGCAGTCTCAAGAGATCCGTTCTTCGCCAGCAGTACTGTCCCTATGAACGAAGTGTGGCACCATCTTGCAGAAGTTACTGAGTGCGATGACATCATATACACTAACTGCACTAACCCGATGGTTAGAGATGAAAGCTATCACAGCGCTTTGCAGAAATATAAAAATCTTTCAAGCGAGTTTGATTCACTAACAACTGTCGATGCCGTCCAGGAGTATCTATGGTTTGAAAACATGCCCGTCAATTATAACCCCGGTGTTCACCCACGGTCTCAAGACCTGCCAGTTTATCAAGCCCTAAATTTTGCAATATCTATTATCCCAAGAGATCTAATGATAGCGAATAGAAGTATTCTTGGAAAGAATTTCTTTCAATTTGAGATATCCAAAATTGAGGCAATCGATATTGATAGTCTAGATGATTTTTTAATAGCAGAGGCCGCATATTTGAAACTAAGCCAGGAGAAAGAAAATGGGATTTAGAGAAGAAACAAAAGATGGAAAAGTTAAGTATTTTGATGAAAGGTTTGACATTATTGAAGTAGACGATGTCTGTCTTATTGACAAATCTAGACATTACGGCTTGACTGTAAGAGAAGTAAAACCAGCCCTGGAACAAGAATATCATCTGGGGGGAAATGGAGAGGGAACTCAAACTTATTTTTCAAAATTTCTAGGAAAAGATGTCGAGGTGCCAGGAGACCCACTTAGCTGGGTTCCGACGCTCTGGGAGAGACTACTACAGGAAAATGATATTAAAAGTGTTCTTGACGTCGGATCAGGGATAGGATATAGTGCCAAGTGGTTCTCTGATAGAGGCGTGAATACCACTGCAATCGAGGGTCTAAGCTATAACGTAAAAAATGCTGTACACCCTACCGTTCTTCACGATTTATCAAAGAGCGAGTATAAGACAGAATGTATGTTCGATTTAGTCTGGTGTTGTGAAGTTGCAGAGCATGTAAGTGAAAGTGCAATAGATTTCTTTATCGATACAATAACAAATTGTAAAGTATTGGCCCTAACAGCAGCCCCTCCCGGGGACGGTGGTCACCATCATGTAAACTGCCAGCCCGTAGAATACTGGATTGAAAAAATTCAAAGAACTGGAATGAAGCTAGATATTGAGAAGACAAATTATATGAGGTCGATCGCCTCAGCTCTAGGCCCAAGATCTGATTCTCACTTCCAGCGAAATGGAATGATGTTTTATCGATGATGCATAGAAGCAATGAAGAACTAAGTGTATTTTGGCTACCAGCCTCACGTTTCTACGACTTACCTGAAAAATACTCACGAGAATTAGACAGGTTTCTAGATGCCGGAATAATAAGTCTCAGCTCAGACTATAGAAAACCTGATTCTACTTATTATGAATACTGGAAAAAAGTAGTCGACCTTGTCTCTGAGCCAGATGGACTCTGGCTTGAAATGGGTGTCTTTACCGGAACATCAATCAGTATTATTGGAAATATCGTTAGTAAGAATTCTGATTCTGGCATCCAAGTGCACGGATTCGATTGCTGGTCGGGCCTTCCGGAAAAATGGAGAGATTTGGATGCAGGATCCTTCGACGTTAGAGAGAAGCCAAAAGTTCCAGAAAATATCACTCTAGTAGATGGCTTGTTTTCTGATTCTCTGCCCTCATTTCTAAATAGAAATAAAAAGACGCCAGTATCTTTTTTACATCTAGATGCAGATCTTTACTCGTCGACTATGACAGCTTTTGAACACCTTCACCATCGTTTTGTTGCAGGTACAATCATAGCTTTTGATGAATTTGCTCTATGGCCCGGATTTTTTGGAAATAAAGAGAGTGAGTTTGAAGCTCTGGCGGAGGCTAGTGAAATCTATGGGTTTAAGTACGATTATATTTTTCGAGGTTGGGATTCTGACGATTCAAGCGTCATAAAGTTCAAAAAGAAAGCGCCCAAAATAAATCTTGAAATCATAGAAGAAAATGGATATACTTTTTCTGAAAACGATAATACCGCAAAGTACAGTGCAAGAGAAAAAGCAGTGATTAGAATAACAGAGGTGACTAATGTATAGTAGTGAGATACACCAGTACTTGCAGCAAGTAAGAGAAATAACAGAATCGCTAAATGTTTTTGATATTAATAACTTAGCAACGCAAATAAAAGATCTTAGATCCAGAGAAGGCCGACTATTTGTGTGTGGAGTTGGCGGCTCTGCAGGAAATGCTTCTCATGCAGTCAATGACTTTCGAAAGATTTTGGGAATAGAATCATATGCCCCTACAGATAATGTATCAGAACTAACAGCCAGAATTAACGATGAGGGCTGGGATACTAGCATTTCAAACTGGCTAAAAATTTCCAATTTTTGTAAAAATGATGCAATCCTAGTTCTCTCAGTAGGGGGAGGTAGTGAAAATACATCTCAAAATCTAGTAAAGGCGATGGAGTTGGCAAGGCAAGAAAATGCCAAAGTTTTAAGTATTGTGAGTAGAGACGGAGGAGTTGCTAAAAAGCTGTCAGATGTATGCGTTCTAGTTCCTGTTATTGATGTCAATAAAACAACACCTCATGCAGAAGAGTTTCAAGCTATTATTTGGCACATGCTCGTGACCGTTATTGGGAGAAAAGATGTTTAATGTAAAGCTCTATGCAGACGGAGCCAGAATCGAAGAGATCTCGACCTTATCTCGGGATGAGAATATTTCTGGCTTTACTACAAACCCAACTCTAATGAACGCAGCCGGTATCGAGGATTATGTTGAATTTGCTACAAATGCTCTATCTGTAATAGGCCAGAAACCAATTTCGTTCGAAGTGTTTTCTGATGAGCCAGACGAAATGAGATCTCAGGCATTAATTCTCTCGAGCTTGGGAGAGAATGTCTATGTAAAGATTCCTGTAACCAACACAAAGGGCATCTTTATGGGACCCCTTATAACAGATCTTTCTAATAACGGGGTCAAGCTCAACATAACTGCTGTATTTTCAATACAACAAGTCAAAGATGTTGTGGAGTCTCTTCGTGCTAGCAATCTGGATACACCTTCTGTGGTATCGGTTTTTGCAGGAAGAATAGCTGATACCGGAGTTGACCCGGTCCCTCATATGAAGTCTGCTGTTGAGATAGTACGATCAATTTCTAAATGTGAGCTTTTATGGGCCTCACCCAGGGAGGTCCTAAATGTAATCCAGGCAAACGAATGTGGGTGTGATATTATTACAGCAACCCCTGCTATACTAAAGAAACTACATACATCTTACATGAAAGATTTAGATCAATTCTCTCTTGAAACTGTGAAGATGTTTTATGATGATGCAAAATCAGCTGGCTACAAGATATGATTATTGCAAGAGCGCCATTTAGAATAACACTCGGCGGAGGTGGTACTGATTTACCGAGCTTTTATGAGAAGCATGGTGGTTTTGTTCTTTCTATGGCCCTTGACAAGTACATATATGTCTGCTTAAAAGATTTGCACATGTCAAAAAAAGTTAGACTACAGTATTCTAAAACAGAGATAGTTGATAGTGTAGATGATCTCCAGCATAATAGAGCTAGACGAGCACTAAAGCGACACAACATGTTGCACGGATATGAGATAGTGAGCATAGCTGATCTGCCGGCTAGTTCTGGACTAGGATCCTCTGGTAGTTATCTGGTTGCTCTTTTAACTGCAATAAGAAGCTATCTAAGGTTGCCGGCTGATCCTGAGACAGTAGCCAATGAGGCTTGTGAGATAGAAATTAGAGATCTAGAAGAACCTGTAGGAAAACAAGACCAGTACATATCTGCTTATGGAGGAATTCAAGAACTTCATATTAGCAAGTCAGGAAACGTAGATGTCAAATCTGCAAAAGTAACTCCTCATGACATGAGTGATCTACTGTCTAGGCTACATGTGTATTATACAGGTGTCTCAAGAAGTGCTTCGGAAATCCTAAGTGATCAAAGTCGCCTAAAGGGAAAATCAGAAGACAGCCTGCTGGCAATAAAAGATCTGGGCTATAAATTCTCAGAGTCTCTCTGTGAGGGAAATTTTGACAAATTCGGCCATCTTCTACATGAACACTGGGAAAATAAGAAGAAGATGTCAAATAAAATTTCTTTTGGAAAGGTTGACAATCTTTACGAGACAGCTAGAAGTGATTATTCTGTACTTGGTGGAAAAATAATAGGTGCTGGAGGAGGTGGATTCTTAATGCTCTACTCTTCTGACAAGGAGTCCGGACTCCAGCAGTTTATGGAATCTAGTGGATTGATTCGACTGGACTATGGAGTTGACACCCGTGGTGCAACGATAGTAAATCTGTGAGACAATAGAGAGAAAAGGGAGTCTAGAAATGAAATGTTTAGTTACGGGCGGATGCGGATTTATTGGCGGTCACATGGTAGACAAGCTTCTGGAGCTAGGACATTCTGTTGCTGTAGTTGATAACTTTGCAGCAGAGTCAGACGATTTTTGGAAAAATAGTTCTGAAAGTGTCGTGTACTACGAAGATGATATTTGTGATGTTGAAAAGATGTCGAAAATCTTTGAGAAAGAAAAGTTTGACTGGGTCTTCCACATGGCAGCTGAGTCAAGAATCCAGCCTGCTCTAATAAATCCTGTGAAAGCTTCACATGTAAATGTTACAGGAACATGTATACTTTTGAATCTTTCAAGAGATCATAAAATCAAAAGATTTGTATACTCTTCAACCTCTGCGTGTTACGGTTCAAAAAACAAACCGCCTCTTAGAGAAGACATGGAGAACGATAATCTAAATCCCTATGCAGTAACCAAGCTAGCAGCAGAAGATTTCTGTATAATGTACTGGAAGACTTTTGAAACACCTACTGTCGCTCTCCGATATTTCAATGTATACGGAGACAGAATGCCATCAAAGGGCCAGTACGCACCTGCACTGGCTATATTCATGAAACAGAAAAAAGAGGGAATGCCCTTGTCAGTGGTGGGCGACGGATTACAAACGAGAGACTTTATTCATGTATCAGATGTGGTCAATGCTAACATTACAGTTGCAGAGTCACAAAAGGAAAATGTTTGTGGAAATGCTTTTAATGTTGGTACAGGAAAAAATAGAACAATGCTTGAGATTGCAGAGATCATAAGTAAGAATATTATTCATATTCCTGCTCGCCCCGGAGAATCCAAAGATACTCTTTGTGATTTTTCTAAGATAGAAAAGGCAACAGGCTGGCAACCAAAGATCGATCTAAGAGAGTGGCTTACGAAAAAAGGATGAGCATTTTAATTACCGGCGGGACAGGAATGGTAGGCTCTGCTTTTAAGAGAATTCTACCTGAGGGAGAGTACCCCAGCAGAAGAGAGTTTCAAGATCTCTCTTTTTCCCTACCCGGAAAAGACGTAATTCACTTAGCGGCAAAGGTCGGCGGTGTAAAAGCAAACACATTAGAGATGGCAGATTTTTATCAAGAAAATTCTGAAATAAACCAGAAAATAATTCACTATTCATACACAGAAGGAGCTAACAAACTGGTTTCTCTTCTTTCAACGTGTGTGTATCCAGATGCAATAGATGTAAGATACCCTCTAACAGAGAATCAGTTGCATTCAGGCCCACCTCACGAATCTAATTTTGGATACGCATATGCCAAGAGAATGGTCGATGTTATGTCAAGAGCATACCGCCAGCAATTTGGTTGTAATTTTATTACTGCAATTCCTAACAATCTATACGGCGAAAATGATAATTTTGATCTAGAGAATGGTCATGTAATACCAGCACTTATTAGAAAGGTATGGGAAGCAAAAACAAGCAACAGTCCCTCTGTAAAGTGCTGGGGAGATGGATCGCCACTCAGAGAATTTACTTACTCAGAAGACATTGTTCATATTCTTCTCTTTTTGCTAGAGAATTATTCTGGTCCAGATCCTATTAATATTGGAAATACTGCGGAGTATTCGATTAGATACGTCGTGGAACTAATTTGTAAAACGATGGACTATACCGGAAAAATTGAATGGCAAACATCCGAACCCATGGGACAACATAGAAAACCTAGCAGTAATAAAAAGCTTGTAGATCTTGGGTGGAAAGAGTCTGACTATACAAGCATAGAAGCGGGAATAAAAAAGACATGTGATTGGTTCACTCTGAACTATCCAGATGTCAGAGGAGTAATATGAAAACGGCACTAATAACTGGCGTCACCGGCCAGGACGGGTCCTATCTTGCAGAGCTCTTATTGTCAAAAGGATATCAGGTCATTGGAGCAAAAAGAAGGACTTCTCTCATAACGACAGATCGGGTGGATAGAATATATGACAATCCTAACTTCCATCTTGCATATTTTGACCTAAACGATACGGGATGTATCTATCGACTTTTGAATGACTATCTTCCCGATGAGATTTACAATCTAGCAGCTCAGTCTCATGTTCGAGTTTCTTTTGATATTCCAGAAAATACTGTCGACGGCATCGCTCTGGGAGCACTAAGAATTCTGGATGCAATAAGAAATATTGCCCCTTTATGTAAGTTCTATCAAGCGTCCTCTTCTGAGATGTATGGCGACAATCCCAACTATCCTTTTAATGAGGATTCTAGAATGACACCTGCATCTCCGTATGCCTGTGCTAAGCTATTTTCACACAACTTGGTTAGAAACTACAGAGAGAGCTATAATCTCCACGCCAGTAGCGGAATTCTATTTAATCACGAGAGTCCCCGAAGAGGAGAGACTTTTGTAACGAGAAAAATAACTCGGGCCGCAGCGAGAATAAAACTGGGTCTACAGGATAAGCTGTATTTGGGTAACTTATCTGCAAAAAGAGACTGGGGATTTGCAGGAGACTATGTAGAGGCTATGTGGCTAATGTTACAACAGGAGATCCCAGGCGATTATGTAATTGCAACAGGAGAGTCCAGATCAGTGAAAGAGTTTTTAGACAGAACGTTTGAAATAGCCGGCCTAGAAGTTGAAAATCATGTTGAGATCGATTCCCGATTTTTTCGACCTCATGAGGTTCCTTATCTTTTAGGCGATTCTTCAAAGGCGAGGAAAGAACTTGCATGGGAGCCAAAGACTTCATTTGAAGAGCTGGTTCGAATCATGTATGAATCTGACTATGATGTGGCCAAAAAAGATTTCAAATAAAAGAGGAGACAGTGAGAGCTTTAGTTACCGGAGGTCTAGGTTTTATTGGAAGTAATCTAGTAGATGCCCTAGTCAAGAAAGATTGGAAAATTGTCGTAGTGGACAATCTATGCTCGGAGTCATCTTCTAGAGACTTTATGAATCCCGCTGTTGAGTACTGGATCGATGATGTTAGAAACTTAAACAGATCAAAATACTCGAAAGAGAAGTTTGATGTAGTTTTTCACCTTGCAGCTCATGCCAGAATCCAGCCCTCATTTGAACAACCACTAGACTATCTCTCTAATGATATCATGGGAACAGCCTCAGCATGCGATTTTGCTAGACATATGAAGGCTAGGTTTGTCTATGCTGGTTCGAGCACAGCATTCGGGGGTGAATATCTCAACCCATATGCATTTGCAAAAAGATCAGGAGAGAGAGTTTGCGAAATGTACAAAGAAGTGTATGGTATGTCGACAGTAATTGCTCGATTTTTTAATGTCTACGGAAATAGGCAACCAATAACCGGCCCATGGGCAACTGTTGTCGGTAAATTTGAAGAACTCACAAGACTAGAAAAGCCCTTGACGATTGTAGGCAACGGAGAGCAAAGAAGAGATTTTACTCATGTAGATGATATAGTATCGGGTCTATATAGTCTAGGGTGCCGAGACTGGTGCTCTCTTGACGCTCCTCTGATTTTTAGTCTAGGCACCGGCACAAATTATTCAATAAATGAGTTAGCAGACCTATTTGGGGGAGAAAAGATAGGCATACCGTCTCGTCCGGGAGAGGCAAGAATAACACTGGCTGATCCCGACTTGATGTACAAAGAAACGGGCTGGAGAGCCAAAAAATCTCTCAAGAGATATGTAAGAGCTTTTGTAAAAAAGTGTAAAGTTGCACAAAAAAATAGTATAATAAGTAAATGGAAGTATCTGAACAACTTAAAGCAAATTTTCCCCTTTTAAAAAACGGAAAGCCTCATGTTTCGTACTCTGAGGTAAGTGCATATCAACAGTGTCCATTTAGACACAAACTAGCATATATTGATGGATTATCTGTATTTGAACCCTCACCCTATTTAGACTACGGAACTATTGTACACGATGCTGTTGAGAGTTTTCTTAAGGGAAACCCGATGGATATTGATCTAGTTCATGAAAAGATAAAGACAGTCTGGGCGGAAAAGGGATTTGATACACAGGAGTTTGTTAGAAAGCAGACTCTTCGATCCGCGAAGCAGGGCTGGAAGTACAGACACGTGGGTCTAGAAGGGTGGCTAGAGTCATCTAGCAATGCCCTCCAACAGTTACCATCATTTTTAGAAGAAAAGTTTCCTGGATGGCGTCCTGTTGCTGCAGAACACAAACTCTATGAGTCTGTCCAGGGTAGTGAAACGGGACAGTTCAAGGGTTTTATAGATTGTGTGATATCTCTCCCTGGCGGAAAGCACGTTGTTATCGACTGGAAAACTGCAGGGCCTCGAGGGTGGCGCACAGATAAGAAGAGAGATTTTTTGACTCAAGCACAGATTGTTCTTTACAAGCATTACTGGATGCAAGTCACTGGAAAAAATAGCGATCAAGTCAAG
>TARA_R110000824_G_scaffold2274_1_pt1 | contig 20668 bp, 22 predicted proteins | sample TARA_R110000824 | Tara Oceans TARA_R110000824 (sample SAMEA4397747) | marine metagenome | biome: Polar Biome; feature: [MES] marine water layer (ENVO:01000295) within the mesopelagic zone...; material: water (ENVO:00002006), including particulate matter (ENVO:01000060) such as......
GTCCAGGCCGAATATTATCATCAATTTGCCGATCATTATTTCCGGGTGAATGCCGATACAATGGCGCGCCGTGAAGAGCAGCGGATCGCTCGTGAAGAACCGCGTGGCGACAATCGTTCGGATAATCGCTCCGATAACCGCAATGACCATCGTCCAGATAACCGTAATGACAATCGCGGCAGTGGTTCCAGCCAGGATGATGCCAGCGACAACGGAGATGGTGACAACCAGCGCGCTCGTCCCCAGCAAGCACAGCAGAATCGCCAACAGCGTGACGATCGGAATGATCGCGACGATGTGGTCACGAAAGATGCTGCGCCGGAAGAAAAGAAGCCGGTTCGCAGTCGGCGTCCGCGCAAGGTCGAAAATGTAGCTCCCCGCAATGAAAATGCGGAAAAAAATGGCGAGTCCAACGGACTGGATGCCAGCGCTCTGCCGCCTGCGATTTCGCAGTCGGTCGGGGTGGAAGTGGAAAAGAAACCGGCGCGCAAAAAGCGGGTGGTCAAACCCAAGGCAGCCGAAGAAAGCGACGCTCTCTAAGCGACGCTTGGTCCAATCGAGATAGTGGCGGGCTTAGCAGCATAAGCTGTTGCCCGCCTATGTCTTGCTAGAGTGCCTTTGCCAGCCAATCGGGCAGATCGAGCGCTTTCAAATCGTCGACGCGGCGATGTTCAACGGACAGATTATAAGCGGGATAGGCGAGGCGCTGGCGCTTCTCGTCGGCTTGCGCGATCGGAACGACGACCAACCGCCGGTTGACCTTTTGCCGGTAATTCATCCGCGCGGTATTTTCCTGTCCGACATAACAGCCCTTGGTAAAGCTGACCCCCCTCAGCTCTGCGGCATTGCATTCGAGCCATAAGGTCTTGTCGCTGCCTAGCTCTGCTGCGCCCTCGGTCACGCCGAGTGACAGGCGATGTTTTCTATAGGCTTTGTCGGCACCTGCACCCTCACTTGCGCCGTCTAGCCAGCGGTGACCCAATTCAGGCAGTCGTGGATCTTCCGGCCGGCTCTCCGCTGCCAAGGCCCAGTGAACGCCCACCGAATCATCCAGAGCAATTTCGATCTTTCGCCGTAACCGATAGAGTTTCAGGCGACGGACAAGTCCTTCCGCCTGCTCCTTCTCGCAGTCAATCAGGATATCATCGCCGTCGGCCCACATGAAGAAATCGAACAGCACCTTCCCTTGCGCAGTAAGCAGCGCGGACCATTGGGGCGCATCTTGCACCACAGCCGTGGTATCCTGCGTGACCAGTCCTTGCAGAAACTGCCGGACATCTTCTGACGCCTCCGTGGCGGAGAGGCGGATGACGGCGCGGTCATTAAGTCTGGTTTCGGTCATGGCATTTAGGTAGGGTGTGCGGAGCGAAAAACCAAGCCTTGCGCGGAGCTATATGACCGATACAATTTCCATACGCCGTCCGGATGACTGGCATGTACACCTTCGCGATGGCGCAATGCTGGAAGCGGTTGTGCCATTTACGGCCCGGCAATTTGCCCGAGCGATCGTCATGCCCAATCTTTCGCCGCCGGTTACCAGCGCCGCTAGCGCAGCGGCCTATCGGGACCGGATCATGGCAGCGCTGCCGGAGGACACGAGTTTCACCCCATTGATGACCTGTTATCTCACTGATGATGCCGATGCGGACGATATTGCTGCTGGTCACGCCGTCGGCATTTTCACCGCCGCGAAACTCTATCCAGCCAATGCCACGACCAATAGCGCTCATGGCGTGACTGATGCGGCGCATATCATGCCGGTGCTCGAGCGGATGCAGGAGATCGGTATGCCGCTGCTGGTCCATGGCGAAGTGACCGACGGCGACATCGATATTTTTGATCGCGAAGCGGTGTTTATCGAGCGGGTGTTGCAGAAATTGATCGGAGCATTGCCGGGCCTGAAAGTCGTGTTCGAGCATATTACCACCGAGCAGGCGGTCCGCTTTGTCGATAGCTGCGGGCCTAATGTCGCGGCAACGATCACGCCGCATCATCTGCATATAAACCGCAACGCGATGTTTGCTGGCGGAATTCGGCCGCATGCCTACTGCCTGCCCGTCGCCAAGCGGGAAGTGCACCGGCTTGCGCTGCGCAAGGCGGCGACATCGGGCTCGCCGAAATATTTCCTCGGTACCGACAGCGCACCCCATGAAATTCACGCGAAGGAATCTGCTTGTGGTTGCGCCGGGATTTTCAACGCGCCTTATGCGCTGGAAAGCTATGCGGCGGTGTTCGACGAAGAGGGCGCGCTCGACCGGCTGGAAGGGTTCGCATCGATACATGGACCAAATTTTTACGGCTTGCCGCTGAATGAAGATAAGGTCCGTCTGGAACGGACCAAAATCCCGGTGCCGGACGACATCGAATCGGCTGGCTCAAAACTGGTCCCGTTTCATGCTGGTTCAGACTTGAACTGGCGAATAGTATAGCTCTGAACCACTAGAGAGTTAGGCGGATTGGGGCCTCCGCGCCGCCTTGCCTGCCAAATAGGAATCGGTTGAAAAGATCGCGAGACTGATCCAGATCAGTACGAAGCAGATGATGTGCGATGGCGTGAGCGGCTCCTTGTAGATCAGGACGCCGACCAGAAACTGGATCGTCGGTGCGAGATAGTTCAGCAAGCCGATGGCACCGAGGGTCATCTTCTTGACCGCCGAAGCAAACAGCAGCAGCGGGATTGCGGTGACGATAGAACCGCCGATCAGTAACAGGTCAATCATTCGATCATCGCCGAGATGCAGGCTTGTCGCCGATGATGGTATAGCAAGGGTCAGCCAGATCAGCAGCAGGGTGAAAGGCAGGAACAACATGCCGGTTTCTGCTGTTAGCCCGACTATCGGTCCAATGTCCGCGATCTTGCGGACCAGCCCGTAGCTGCTCCAGCTGATCGCCAGAGCCAAACTGATCCAGAGCGTGTCCAACGCTTGTACGGCCAGAACCGAAACCCCGACCGAGGCTATTGCAATGGCAATCCATTTGTTGCGGGAAAGTTTTTCACCGAGAAATATCCTGCCCAGCAAGACGCTGAGCAACGGGCTGATAAAATAGCCGAGACTGGCTGCAAGAATATGATCTTCGTGCACAGCCCAGACATAGATCAGCCAGTTAGCAGCTATGAGAGAGGCGCTGGCCAGCATGGCCCAGCGCAATTTGGGATCCGCTAGCGCCGACGATAAACCGACAAGATTCTTCCGGAAATAAAGAATGACCAGCAGCAGCGGCACCGACCAGACGATTCGGTGAGCGACCACCTCCAGCGGACCGACGTCTTGCAGCAGCTTGAAATAAACCGGCATAAGGCCCCAGAATACGCAAGCGATCAGCGCCTGGATGAGACCAATTCGGCTGGTAGTTGGAGCAGTGGACATTTTTCAGCGCTTAAGCTTTGCGCTTCGGCCCGGCAATCAAGAAATCCTATTGTCCGGGCAACCCGACACTGGGATCAGATGATGCCGCCGCCGATCCATAGTCGCAAAGCGCAAATGGCCATGACGATGATGCAGAAATACATCCCGCTGGTTCGGGACGAGATCAGCCCAAACAGGGCTCCAATGCCGGCAATTGGCAGGATCAGCCAGTTGGTCCAGCCCAGCAGGGGCACCAGACCGATAAAGGAGAGGATGAGGGCGATGACGCCGATGAAGATTGAGATGAGATTAAACATAACTGTATTATATACATAGCATTATATACATAGCGCACCACAATTTCAAGCATTTGCAAATCAATATGGTCATAGTAGGCTGACGTTCCGGGGGAGGAAGCGATGGCTATTGACGATATCAGGATTGAAACGGAACGGCTGATCCTGCGCCCGCCCAATGGCGACGATTTTGAAGAATGGGCTGCGTTTCAATCGGATGCAACCACGATGACCTTTATTGGCGGCGTCAAAAGCCGCGCAGAAAGCTGGCGGGACCTATGCGCCATGGTCGGGGCCTGGCATGTTCGCGGCTATGCAATGTTCTCCCTGATCCTCAAAGATAGCGGCAAATGGATTGGCCGCATCGGACCTTGGTATCCCGATAGCTGGCCGGGCACGGAAGTGGGCTGGGGCGTTTCACCGGAATATGCCGGCAAAGGCTATGCACTGGAAGCTGCGGTGGCCAGTATGAACTATGCTATCGACACGCTCGGCTGGAGCGATATCTGCCATACAATTGATCCCGATAATCTCGCATCGATCAGTTTGGCTCAGCGCGTGGGTTCAACCAATCGCGGGCCAACACAGCTTCCCGAACCCTATCAGGACGCACGGGTTGACGACTGGGGACAATCGCGCGAACAATGGCAAGAGAATAGAAAACAGTTCCAATAGGAGAGCAGCCATGGCCGAAGATCGCTATCTTGATCCCACACGGGAAAGTTTCGACGCATTCAAGGCGCTGCCGCGCGATGTGCCGATAAACATGCTGAATTTGCTGCGCTTCCACGAGGCGGCGCAATATCCCGCAGATCATCCCAATGCTACAAAGGGATGGAGCGGCGCGCGCGCTTATGAGGAATATGGAAAGACCAGCGGACCGATATTCGCGCGGGTTGGCGGAACGATTCTCTGGCGGGGGCAGATGGAATGCATGGTGATCGGACCCGATGACAAGCAGTGGGATTCCTCCTTCATAGCTCGCTATCCGAACAGCGGCGCGTTCATGGAAATGGTCACCGATTCCGAATATCAAAAGGCCGTGGTCAACCGCCAGGCCGCCGTACTCACGTCCCGTCTGATCCGGTTCGGTGAAATGGACGGGCCGGATACGTTCGGATAAAATCCCGATTCAGGACAATAGGTTAACGAATAGTCACCGGATTAACCAGTTTCCCTAACGGAATATTAACGCTTTTTATGCATGTATTTCCCTAAATTCAGGAGCAAAGTGCATGTCTAATCTTTCCCGTTCCCTATGGCTGTCCGCTGCCGCTTTCGCGCTGCCTCTGACGCTTGCCGCCTGTGGCAGCAATGAAGCCAGCGAAGAAGAGCTGGCGAAGCTGGATGACAATCTGACCTCCGACCCTGCGATGAACGATGCGCTGGAAGATGCAATCCTCGTTGACCCGGATCTGACGGATCAGGCGAACCGCAATGCTATTCGCGGTGCCAATGGTGCAGCGGACGGATCGGTGCCACCGGGAACTGGCGAAGACGGAAGAGCGGCTGCGAAGGCAGCGCTTGGCGGAAAAATGCTTGTTGCGCCAAAACCCCGGCAAATGACATCGGATGATGAAGGATTGACGCTAGGGGATAAAGCCGAGCTGCAGGAGGCGCGCGCAAAAAAGCCGGTCTGCAAGGAAAAGCTGACCTACGACATGGGCTGGGCCAACAAGATGCCGCCGGAATTTGCGGTCTATCCCAAGGCGAATCTGCAGGAAGCGGCTGGCAAATGCGACCTTCGCGTGGTCAGCTTCACCACCGCCACCCCAATCAAGAGCGTTGTCGATTATTATTATACCCAGGCCAAGCGTGGCGGATATGACGCTGAATACCTGTTGCGGGGCAGCGAGCATGTTCTGGGAGGCTCAAAAGCGAATGATGATGATGCTTATGTGATTACGCTGAACAAAGGTTCGGGCGGTAAAACGGTTGTCGATATTGTTGCCAGCAACGGGCGATAGTTCGCGAAAAGCAATGCCGGATATCGGATTTCAAAACATCCGGACGATGAAGGTGGCCCGCTCCGGCCACCTTTTTTTGTCCGTTCTATTCGCGGTAGCTGCCGCCGCCATCGACTGTGATGTCATTGGCCGTAGTGAAGCTGCTCAGGTCGCTGGCCAACCATAGCATCGCATTGGCAACTTCGACCGCTTGCCCAACCCGGTTGATTGGATGGTTGCGGTTGAATAGCTCCACCGCTTCGTCATGTGGTCCGGGATAGGCGGCGAGATAACGCTGGTACATCGGCGTGTCGATCGCGCCCGGGTGAACGGTATTCACCCGCACCGGATATTTTTCGGCAGCGCAGTGCAGGGCGAGCGATTTGCTCAGCGATGTAACCGCTGCCTTGCTGGCGCAATAGGCTGCGAACTGGGCGCCGGGACGCATCGCGAGCATCGAACCGATATTGACGATCGCGCCGTCTTCGCCGCTTTCGATAATCGCGGGAAGTCCGACACGGCAGCCGTAAAATGTGCCCTGGAGATTGATGTCGATGGTGCGATTCCAGCTTTCGAGCTCGACCTCGTCAACCGAGCCGGGTTCCGAAATGCCTGCGACATTGAACAGGGTCGTCATCTTGCCGAAGCGTTTCTTCGTGGCATCGACAGCGGCTTGCCACTGTTCGAGATTGCGCACATCCAGCTCCACCGCATCCGCGCGTTCACCCAGAGAGGCTGCCAGTTCTCTCGCCTTGTCGATCTGGATATCGGCCAGCATCACCGAGCCGCCTTCCTCGACAACGCGCCGTCCGGCCGTTCCGCCAATGCCTTCTGCGCCACCCGAAATCAGCGCGACTTTTCCGTCCATCATGCCCAATATATATTCCTGTCTCTTGGCCTGTTTTCTGGTCTATTTCTTGTCGAACAGGATCGGTAGATTGGCCAGTCCCCGCAGCATCATGTTGGGCGGATAGTTGAGTTCAGCGCCCTCCTTGATCCGGATATTGTCCATCCGTTTGGCAAATTGCTGGAATGACACGGTCATTTCCTTGCGCGACAGCATATTGCCGACGCACATGTGGATGCCCTTGCCGAACGCTAGATGGGTCCGCGCATTTTTGCGGTCGACCTGAAACTCGTTCGGATTTTCAAATTGCTTGGGGTCGCGGTTGGCGGCGTGATAGCGCATCATCACCATCGCGCCTTTGGGCAGCATCACGCCGCCGAGTTCGGCATCGCGGTGCATGACCCGCCAGATACCGGACGAGCCGCTCGACATACGCAGCACTTCTTCGACCGCATTGGGGATCAGCGAAGGGTCGTCTTGGATCTTCTTGTACTGGTCCGGGTTGGTGGCGAAAAGCCGCATGCCTTCGGCCAGCGCCGCGGTTGTGGTTTCATTGCCGGCGACCATCAGTTGCTGGACGATCGACAGGGATTCCGCATCGTCGAGTGGGCGTTCGCCATCCACCTGCGCGTTCACCAGATCGGACAGAATATCATTTTTCGCTTCCTTGCGCCGTTCGTCCATATTGGCTTTGAGGGCGTGCTGATATTCCACCACCTCGCGTTCGGTTTCCAGCTGCCGCTCGCGGGTCATCATGCCGGACAAGCGGTCAACAAAGGCATTGGTCCAGCGCTTGATCGTGTGGGCATCGGCCACGTCGAGACCCAGTTGCACGGCAATGGTCCGGACCGGCATCGGGACGGCATATTCGCTGACAAATTCGCATTCGCCCTTGTCGATAAAATTCTCGATCAGTTCGTTCGACATCTCCCGCATGCTGTCTTCCAGCTTGTTCACCTTGGGCATCGAGAAGGCGAGATTGACAAGCTTGCGAAATCTCGTGTGGCGCGGTTGATCGGCGGTCAGTAGCGTATCGACCTGCGGCCAGCCTTTAGACTGTATTTCCTGCAGTTCCTCGTCATTATCCAGTTCTTCCTTGGATTTCCCGCCGGAGAGTAGCGCATTGAAATTGTTAGAAAAATCATCCAACCGACCGACAGCTTCGGAGATCAGGTCATAGTCCAGCACAACATAGGTGCTGCTGGCTTCATCGAAGAAGACCGGGGTCTTCGCGCGTTTCTCTTCGTAGAAATCGAAAGGATCAGCCAGGATATCCGGCTGGAAAAGAGATTTTGACACGGCATCGTTCATGACAGGTTCCTGCTTATATTAGTCAAAGGAAGGTGTGGGCTTGCCTTCTGCATTGTAAACCGGCCCTTCGGCATCCACCCGATATTTGGCGCTGACGGCGTTGATCAGGCCGAAGCTGCCGATATGGGCGAGCATATTGGCATAATGGACATCCTGAAAATGTTGGGCGAGGGCGTCCTCGTCGGTCCATTCTTCGAACACTTCGATGCGCGACGGATTGTGCATGTCGGCGGCCCAGCTATAGCAGAGGCATCCTTCCTGACTCAGCGCGCCGTCGATATAGGGCTGCGCTTTCTTCAGACATTCTTCACGGGTCGCCGGTTCCACGTCGATATGCGCAGCGATCAATATTTTCGCCATATGCGATACTCCCCTAAAGCTTGTTCCCGCCGAGCTGGGCAACAACATTGAATATGCGTTTGCTGTACAGCCACTGGCCGTCGACTTTGACAAATTCATCGTCATAGCGTCCGCCCGCGACGCGGGGTTCGCCCTTCTCGACCAGGATTTCGTGGGTCTGATAGCGGCCGGATGCGGTGTTGCCGGTGACGGCAAGGCTTCCCGGAATGCCGAGAAAGCTGACCGCATCAAATTGGCTCATGGCACCGTTCCAGAGATTTACGATATTTGTCCGGCCCACCACTTCGGTGCCCATTAGCGACCAGACAGCGTCTTCGGTCCAAAGCGCGCCCCAGTCGTCGGGGTCTTTGCGCAGCACGGCATCGCAATAGGCATCGTGCAATTCCCGGATCGCCAGCCGGTCTTCTATCGGTCCTGAAAACATGGACTCTTCCTCTCCAATTTACAGGAGAGACTACACGGGAAAAGCGCCGCAATGACAAGCTGCCATAAGTGCTAGCGAGGTTGGCTCAATCGCCGCTGATCCGTTCGATATCTGCGCCCACAGCGGCCAGTTTCTCCTCCAGCCGTTCATAGCCGCGGTCGAGATGGTAGATGCGTTGCAGACGGGTTTCGCCCTCTGCGGCCAGTCCGGCAATCGCCAGACTCATCGAGGCGCGCAGATCGGTTGCCATCACCGGCGCGCCGGTCAGTTTCTTGACGCCCCGCACCACGGCGGTGCGGCCCTTGGTTTCAATATCTGCGCCCATCCGGTTGAGTTCAGGGACATGCATATAGCGGTTTTCGAAAATCGTTTCGGTGAGCACACTGGCGCCATCGGCGAGGCAGAGCATCGCCATCAGCTGCGCCTGCATGTCTGTCGCCAGACCAGGATAGGGAGCGGTGGACAGGGTGAGCGGTTTGAGCTTGCCATCGGAAGCCACTCTTATGCCTTTGGCATGGATATCGATATCCAGACCAGCCAGCCGCAGCGCATCCAGCGTCGCTTCCATTTCGTCAGCCTTGGCGGCCAGCAGATCGACCTCTCCGCCGGCAATACCGACTGCGCAGGCATAGCTGCCCGCTTCGATCCGGTCCGACATCACCCGATAGGTGCAGCCGTGGAGCCGGTCGACGCCAGTGATGGTCAATGTCGAAGAACCAATGCCTTCGATTTCCGAACCCATGGCGACCAGCATATTGCACAGATCGACAATTTCGGGTTCGCGCGCAGCGTTTCTGAGAATGCTGGTACCGTTCGCCAGTACCGCTGCCATCAACGCATTTTCTGTCGCGCCGACCGACACCACCGGAAAGCTGAAATCGCCACCGGGCAAGCCGCCATCGGGTACGCGTGCAATCACATAACCACTGGTTGTTTCAATGCTGGCGCCCAGCGCCTCGATCGCTTTCAGATGCAGGTCAATCGGCCGGTTGCCGATCGCGCAGCCACCGGGCAGCGATACCCGGCATTCGCCGGCGCGCGCCAGCAGCGGGCCCAGTACCAATATCGAGGCCCGCATCTTGCGGACGATATCATAAGGCGCTTCGGTCGAGGTGATCCGGCCGGCCTTGAGCGTCATCACCCGACCGAAATCTTCCGGTCTAGCCCCTTCGATGGTGGTGGAAACACCGAGCTGATTGAGCAAATGGCCGAAACTGTCGACATCGGCCAGCCGCGGCAGGTTTCGCAATGTGACCGGTTCATCGGTCAGCAGCGCGCAAGGCAGCAAGGTCAGAGCGCTATTTTTGGCTCCCGAGATCGGGATTGTGCCAGACAGGCGATTGCCGCCGCGTATTGAGATAATATCCATGGTCTAGCATTTACCGAAAATGGTGATGCAGGCAAGTCTATTGCGCCGGTTGCAACCGGGCACTGCGGTATCGGACGCTAGTTCCGCAGCAACCCGAGCGCGGCATAAGCGGCTTCTACCGTTGGCCGTGCCATTGCCGAGGCTTTTTCCGAACCGCTGCGTAAAATTGCGTCAATCGCCGTCGTGTCCTTGCGCAATTCTTCGAACCGCTCGCGGATGGGCGACAATTTGCTCACCGCCAGATCGGCAAGCGCCGGTTTGAAGTCGCCAAAGCCTTTGCCAGCATATTCGGCGATAACGGCGTCCTGCGACTGGTCGGCCAGCGCAGCATAGATGCCGATCAGGTTCTTCGCTTCCGGACGTTCGGCCAGGTCAGCCAAATTGTCGGGCAAAGGTTCTGGATCGGTCTTTGCCTTCTTCATCTTGCGCGCGATCGTCTCGTCATCATCGCTCATATTGATGCGGCTGAGATCGGACGGGTCCGACTTGCTCATTTTCGCATTGCCGTCACGCAGGCTCATGATCCGGGCCGCGGTCTTGCCGATAAAGGGTTCGGGCAGGGTGAAGGTTTCGGTGCTGGTATCGCTGTTGAACTTGGCCGCGATGTCGCGGGCCAGTTCGAGATGCTGTTTCTGGTCTTCACCGACGGGAACATGCGTCGCCTGATAGACGAGCACGTCTGCGGCCTGCAGCACCGGATAGCCATAAAGACCGAGTGAGGCCCTTTGCTTGTGCTTGCCGGACTTTTCCTTGAACTGAGTCATCCTGTCGAGCCAGCCCATCGGGGTGTTGCAGATCAGCATCCACGCCAGTTCTGCGTGGGCAGGTACGCGGGCCTGGTTGAACAGGATCGATTTTTCCGGATCGACCCCGGCGGCGACCAGCGCAGCAACCATCTCACGGCAATTGGATGACAGTTCCGCCGGGTCATTGTGGACGGTGATGGCGTGCAGATCGGCGAGGAAAAACAGGCATTCGCCCTCGTCCTGCATTTTAACCCAATTTTTGATCGCGCCTAGATAATTGCCGAGATGGAGATTTCCCGTAGGCTGGATGCCCGATACCGTCCGCATGTTACAAACTTCCTTTGCTTGCGGCTGCTTCCGCCGCTTTCTTCTTGGTCAACATCGTGATCTTGTCGCGGTCTATCGCGCCGGTCAGCCATGCAAGCGCCGCATAAACCAGGCCACCGGCGCTGACCAGAGCGGTTATCGAACCGACCCGCTGCCAAATCGTTCCGTCATACAGACCTTCCCCGATCGGTGCGGCGTAAACCAGCACCATGGCCATGCCTACCGCCGACAGCGTGATCCTGCCGATACGGAGCAATAATGTCCATTCCAGATGGAAATGCCCGCGACGGTGTAGCATCGTGTAAAGCATCGCGCAGTTGCACCAGGCGGCTATGGCACCGGCAAAGGCCAGGCCCTTGATGCCATAGATGGGGATCAACAGCAGATTGAGCGCAATGTTGATCAGCAACGATATGCCAGCGGTATAGACCGGCGTCTTGGTATCTTTGCGCGCAAAAAATCCTGGGATCAGCACTTTGACAAGCACATAAGCGGGTAGCCCTACGACGAGTGCGGCAACAACAGCAGCTGTGGTCTGACCGTCGCTGGCGGTAAAATTGCCGCCGACATAGAAGGATGTAACCAATGGCCCGGCGGCGAAAAATAATGCAATTGCTGCCGGTATGGTGATCAGCATGCCCAGTTCGATCGCATTGCTTTGCAATCGCTGGGCACCGCCCTGATCATCCTTGGCGATGAATCGTGACAGCGCCGGGAGGATAGCGGTCCCCAAGGCTATGCCGATAATTCCGAGCGGCAGCTGGTTCAACCGATCAGCCATCGCCAGATAGACGAACGACCCTTCCGGCAAGCGCCCGAGGAAGAACAGGTCGATGAAGCGGCTGATCTGATAGATGCCGGCACCGAAGACCGCTGGCAGGATCAGCACACCCAGTTCTTTCACATCGGCATTTAGCCGGGGCATTTTGACTGGAAATCGAAAGCCGGTCTTGCGCGCCCAGTAGAAGAGCCAGAGCATCTGCACCAGTCCGGCCGTTGCGACGGCAATTGCCAGAAAATAGGCGGTTTGCCTCGGGTCATTTCCATCATTAAGCATATAAGCGGCGAGCAAGGCTGTGATCATGCAGATGTTGAGCATGATCGGCGCTGCTGCGGCAGCCGCGAACCGGCTGAGCGAGTTTAATATCGCCGCGAATAAGGTCGTGATGCTGATCAGGCCGAGATAGGGAAAGGTTATGCGCGCCAGGGAAAGCGAAAAATCGTTTGATCGCCCGCCTTGCCCGAAATCATCGATCAGCCAGAGCAGGCCGGGCATCGCCACCATCATGACTGCCGTAAAGACCAGCAGTACCGGCACGAATACCGAAAGCACATCGACGACGAAATTCTGCGCCGCGGTCCGGTCTGCATCTTCCTCCATCTTGCGGTTGAACAGAGGCACGAAAGCAGCAGAAAAGGCGCCTTCCGCGAACAAGCGGCGGAAAATATTGGGCAGCTGAAACGCCAACTGCCAGGCATCGGCAGCAGCGCCTGCACCCATGACCCGGGCAAGCATGATGTCCCGGACAAATCCGAAAATACGGCTGACCAAAGTCAGCCCGGCAATCGTCCCGGTGGATTTCAGCAGGTTCATACCTGCTATCCTAGCAAGGTCGTTTAAGCGTTGCCAACCGGCTGCTCGCCTTCTTGCTGTGCCGCCATCTGCTCGCGCTGCTGCATGTAGAGCGCGGTGAAATCAATCGGCTCGAGCAGCAAGGCCTGGAAGCCGGCATCGCGCACGGCATCGGAAATGATCGCCCGGGCAAAGGGAAAGAGAAGCCGCGGTGCTTCGGCGAAAAGAAACGGATGCGCCTGCTCTTCGGAAACATTGCGCAGCCCGAACAGGCCGCAATAGAGCAGTTCGATGGCAAAGGCGACGCCTTCATCCGCTTTCGCGGTGACGTCGATTTTCAATTCGACTTCGTGGACTTCATCGGAGACCTGCGAAGAGCCGATATTGAACTGCACGTCGATCTGTGGCTGTGCATTCCACTGGTAAACGTCCGGTGCATTCGGATTTTCGACCGACAGGTCCTTCACATATTGCGAAATCACGCCAATCTGTGGTTGGGTATCCGCGCCATTGGGTAGCGGGTCCGGAGTCGTCACATTTCCAGATGGATTCGGTACGTTTTCATTATTGTCATTCTCATCAGCCATCGGGCCTGTCCTTTCGGAAAATCGGTCAAACATGTCCTTTGGCGCATATTGCGGCGCCATTCGAAGCGCGCCTAGCAGGGGACGGAACCGAGGGCAATGAAAGAGTAAACCGAGCTTCTCGAGCCTGCCATTTCGAAGAATTTGTAAGCGCGGGTTCACAAATTGACCGGTAGAAGAGGCTCGCCGATTGCGGCATAGTGGCTTTTCCACTAATGCCATTTGAAACCGGCCCTATTTCTGCCTATGTATAGGGCAATTGGAAAGATTGGATAGTGAAGTGACCATCGAAATCGTATTATTGGCAATGGTAGCGGCTTTTCTCGGCTTGCGTCTTTACTCTGTGCTGGGCAAACGCACCGGCCACGAGCAGGAGCATACGCCGCGGAACATCGAGCCGCGCGCCAACGAGCGCCGATCATTGGATGATGCCAAACCGCATGTTCCAGACATCGTCCCCGCGCCTGCCGGTACGCCGGCCATGGTCTACGACAGCAATGCCGAAGCGGGCATGCGTGAAATCCTGAGTGCTGATCGCAATTTTGATGTCGGCCGATTCATCGAGGGTTCGCAAGCAGCCTATGGCATGATTCTTGAGGCCTTCTGGAAGGGCGACAAGGAAGAATTGAAATTGCTGTGTGATGACGATGTGTACGAAAGCTTTGCTGAAGTTATCGACGCGCGTGAAAAACGTGGCGAGGTGCTCGAGAACCAGTTGGTTCGAATCGATAATGCCCGCATTTCCGAAGCAGAATATCGCCGGCCCGTGGCTCGTATCACGGTGCAATTCGATGCTGATATTGCTGCGGTTGTGAGAGACAAAAAGGGCAATCTGATCGGTGGTTCCCTATCCGACGCAGCAGAGACACACGATGTCTGGACTTTCAGCCGGGATCTTTCGAGTGCCGACCCGAATTGGCTGCTTGACGAGACAGATGAGGCCTGACCCTCTGTCGTCAGGGCACATGACCATGAAAATCGGGGCGCTTTTCGGAGCGATAGTGCTGTTCAGCGCCTGTTCCATGTCAATCATTCCCGAGGGGGCCGCGCAAAGTCGTGCCCCCCAGCAGGAAAGCGAGCGCGTATCGAGTGAGAGTCCGGCGACAGCCGTTCCTCGTCAGGCAACGCAGGGATATTCGATCAGCAGGTTCCAGCCCGTTGACAAGACGAAGCTTACGAAAATCGGTGACGATATAACCAGAGCGCCGGGCGCTGGCATTGTTGCCGGGCCGGATATTGCTTCCCTCAATTTCTCACCGGCGAAAGCCGCGTCCGCTCTGGAATCTTATCGTACCAGCTGCAATTCGCTGGTGCGCCGCGAGGATAATAGCGGACTGACCAATGGCGCGGACTGGCAACTGTCGTGCGACGCCGCCCAGAGCTGGTCGACCAATGATGCGGTACGCTTTTTCACATCCTATTTTGAAACGGTGCAGGTTGGTGACGGTGTGGCCTTCGCAACCGGCTATTTCGAACCGCAGATTCGTGGGTCGCGCATTAAAAACAGCAATTATCCGGTGCCTGTCTACCGGCGGCCAGCCAATTTGATCGATGTCGATCTGGGGCTGTTTTCCGAAGAAATGAAAGACAAGCGTGTTCGCGGCAAGGTTGAGAGTAGCAAATTGGTGCCTTTCGAAGACCGGGCCGCAATTGACGATGGCGCCATTGCCGGTCAGGGCCTCGAGATCGCCTGGGCGCATGACTATATCGATCTGTTCTTCCTGCAAATCCAAGGCAGCGGCCGACTGGAGCTGCCCGATGGCTCAATCATGCGGATCGGCTATGCCGGGCAGAATGGCCATGATTATACCGGTATTGGCCGGGTGATGCGCGAACGCGGTCTGCTTGCCGACGGCAAGACCAACATGCAGGGTATCGTCGAATGGCTGCGGGCCCATCCGCAAGAGGGCATGCGGATCATGCGCGAGAATAAAAGCTATGTCTTTTTCCAGGAGCTGACCGGTCCGGGCCCTTTGGGGGCAATGGGTCATCCTGTGGTTGCGCGGACTTCGGTCGCGGCTGACCGGATGTTCGTGCCGTTAGGCGCGCCCGTGTTCCTCGACATGGAACATGATATCGCCGACGGCATCTGGGTCGCGCAGGATAGCGGCGGGGCGATCAAGGGTGCCAACCGGTTTGATACATTCTGGGGTGCGGGCGAAGAGGCGGCCAGAATCGCGGGCGGCATGTCTTCGCGCGGACAGGCGCTTATCTTCCTGCCCAAGGGCGCTCTGTCCCGACTTTTTGCGGCCCAACGCGCCCTCGGTAAATAACCCATGTCCGACCGGCCCCTTACCGCCGGTGAAAAGGCGCTCTGGCAGAAATTTATCGAGAGTGTGAAACCGCTCGATCACGGGCGGGTAAAGCGCGTCGAATCGCTACCCGTAGCCAAGACGCGGGTGCAGGATAGTGGACCAATCACAGCAGAATATTTTGGCGGCCAGCCCAGCAAGGCTGTGCCGCTGCGCGATCAGAAGCCTGTGCCGACCCGCCATGGCCTCGATGGGGGCTGGGACCGCCGGTTGGCCAAAGGCATGGTACAGCCCGATGTTACCGTAGATTTGCACGGCTATACTTTGACGTCAGCGCATGGCCGGCTCGACAGCGCGCTGGAATTGAGCATTGCGGCTGGTCATCGCGCGATCCTGTTGATTACCGGTAAAGCGCGAAGTGACGAAGAGCGCCGCCAGGCGGGCGGTCGCGGGGCGATCCGCTCGGCCATCTCGGACTGGCTTGCGGCATCCCGCCATTCGTCGCGTATCGCTACTGTGCGTAATGCTCATCCGCGGCATGGTGGATCGGGGGCGCTTTACATTATATTGCGGCGTCCGCGCTGAATTTCGCACTGGCGGAGGCTGAAGGCATGTTTCCAGCGGCCAGTTAGCGGAGGGCTCGCTCGACAATCAGGGCGAAGATTTTCGACAGCTGGTCAAGATCGTCAATCGCCACCGCTTCGTCGAGCTTGTGCATGGTTGCATTGCAAAGGCCGAATTCGACCACTGGCATGATCTTGGCCAGAAAGCGCGCATCGGACGTGCCGCCTGACGTCGACAGTTCCGGTTCGACACCGGTCACTTCGCGAATCGCGCTCGCGACAATGTCCGAAAATTCTCCGGGCGGTGTCAGAAACGGTTCGCCGGAGATGATCGGTTTCAGTTCGCCGCCGTGCCGCTCGACAATCTCATTCACCATCGCGCTGAGGCTTTCGCCGCTGTGCCGGTCGTTGAAGCGGATAGACAGGCGTCCCTCGGCCTTGGCCGGAATGACATTATGGGCAGGATTGCCGACGTGCAGGTCGGTAAATTCGATATTGCTCGGCTGGAACCAGTCGGTGCCCTCGTCTAGCTGAAGCGCATCAATCTCGGTGAGAATCTTGCCAAGCTTGGTGATCGGGTTATCGGCATTATGCGGATAAGCGACATGGCCCTGCATACCATTCACCGTGATCCACATATTGACCGATCCGCGCCGACCGATTTTCATCATGTCGCCAAGCTGGTGGACCGAAGTCGGTTCGCCGACCAAACAGAGATCGGGAGAAATGCCGCGCTCGGCCATGAGGTCCATTATTGCGACTGTACCAAAACGGGCTGGCCCTTCTTCATCACCGGTGATGATCAGGCTTATCGTCCCCAGATCTTCTGGAATATCGTGAAGCGCGCTGACAAAGGCAGCAATGCTGCCTTTCATATCGACAGCACCGCGCCCGTAGAGCAGGTGGCCTTGCACTTCCGGAATGAAAGGATCGGTTTGCCAACCCTGGCCCGGCGGCACGACATCGAGGTGGCCAGCATAAGCAAAATGGCGCGAACCGACGGGACCCTTGCGCATGGCAAAGAGGTTTTCGACCGGTCCGCCCTGTTCGGCATCTTCCGGTGCATCACCAGCGATGAACCGTGTTATCTCGAACCCCAGCGGCGCGAGCATCGCTTCCATCTCGTCAAACACGCTGCCAGTCGCAGGCGTGATACTGGGATGTGCGATCAGCCTTTTTGCATAGTCGAGAGTGGTTGAACGGGTCATTGGCGGCCGATCAGCTATTTGCCGTTTCCGGCTGTTCGAGGCGCTCGATTACCCATGGCTCCTCTTCGGCAGCCTCCATCCATTGGGCAGTCCACTCGTGATCGAGTATGGTCTGCATATAGCTGGTGGCAAAGCCGGGCAGGCGGAATCCATAAGTCTGAAAGCGCGAAACCACTGGCGCAAACATGATATCTGCAGCGCCATAGGTGCCGAACAGAAATGGTCCGCCGCCGCCAAAGCGCGCTCGTGCCTGTGCCCAAAGTTCGATGATCCGAGCAGCATCTGCCTTGACCTCGTCGCTCAGGGTGAGACCTTCGTAAATTTTTCGGGTGTTCATCGGGCATTGCCGACGCAATGCCATATAACCGCAATGCATTTCTGCTGCCATCGAACGGGCCATGCCGCGCGCGGACTCATCTTTCGGCCAGAAGCGATCGCGGTGCGTCTTGTCCGCTAGCCAGTCGATAATCGCCAGACTGTCCCAGACTACGGTCTCTCCATCCCAAAGGATCGGGACCTTGCCACCCGATGGAGCGAAATTTTCGCTTTCGCGAACATGGTCCCAATCGTCGCCAAACAATGGCACGGTCAATTCTTCGAAGGACAGGCCCGACTGTTTGCAGGCGAGCCAGCCGCGCATCGACCAGCTGGAATAGGCTTTGTTTCCGATTATCAATTTCATATTCTGTCCCATAACCAAATATGGTGCGCTGTGTATAGAAAAGCGTTGCCGGGGAGAATAGTTTTGGCTGACCTAGCTCTGCACGGCTTCGAGCACGGCAAGCCGCAGTTCATCAATACCCTGTTTCTTTTCCGACGAAGTGAGCAGCAGGTCCGGATGGGCGGCAGGATGTTTCTTGGCGATTGCCGCAACCTGCTCAGCCGTGGCATCCAGTTGTTCCTGTTTTACCTTGTCCGCCTTGGTCAATACCACGCGATAGCTGACCGCTGCCTTGTCGAGCATTTCCATGACTTCTTCATCGACCGGCTTGATGCCGTGTCGCGAGTCGATCAGGACGAAGGTCCGTTTGAGGACTGCCCGTCCGCGCAAATAGTCATTGATCAGAAAGCGCCATTTCTGGACGACTTTCGGTGGTGCCTTGGCATAGCCGTAGCCGGGCATGTCGCAGATCCGGAAGACCAATGGATCGCCGATATCGAAGAAATTCAGTTCCTGGGTCCGGCCCGGTGTATTTGACGTTCGCGCAAGACCATTGCGATTGGTCAGGGCATTGATCAGCGACGATTTGCCGACATTGGACCGACCGGCAAAGGCAATCTCCGGCACTTTCGGATCGGGCAGAAATTGCAGCTGTGGTGCACTTTTCAGAAAGCTGATTGGCCCGGAGAATAGTTTCGGGTGGAGCAGCGTCATGCCTCGGCCTTGTCAGCAGCGGCTTTTTTCGCTTTTTCTTCGGCTTCCTTTGCCATCATCTCTTTCATCTGCGGGTGGCGCGAATAGAGCCACTTCTGCTGCAAGATGGTGAGCGTGTTGGATATCGTCCAGTAGAGCTGCAGACCAGCGGCAAAAGGCGCCATGATGAACACCAGGATCCAGGGCATGATGCTGAATATCTGTTTCTGCATCGGATCCATCGGCGCCGGATTCAGCTTGAACTGAAGGTGCATGGTGATGCCCATCAGGATCGGCAAAATACCCACAGCAAGGAATGTTGGCGGATCGAACGGCAGCAGGCCGAACAGATTAACCGGCGTCAGTGGATCGGGCGCGCTCAAATCCTTGATCCAAAGGATGAAGGGCTGGTGGCGCATTTCAATGGAGAGCATCAGCACCTTGTACAGAGCGAAGAAGATCGGAATCTGAAGGAATATCGGAAGGCAGCCCGCCAGCGGGTTGACCTTCTCTTCCTTGTACAGCTTCATGATTTCCTGTTGCTGTTGCTGTTTGTCATCCTTGTGCTTCGCTTGAATAGCCTTCATCTTCGGCTGAACGGCGCGCATCTGCGCCATGGACGCGAATTGTTTCTGCGCGATCGGGAACATGATTCCGCGCACGATGAAGGTCATCAGAATAATCGCTACACCAAAATTGCCGACCAGTTTGAACAACCAGTTGAGCAGATAGAAAAGTGGTTTCTCGAACCAGTAGAACCAGCCCCAGTCAATGGCGCGATCGAGATTCGTGACCCCAAGTTCTTCCTGATATTTTACCAGAACCGCATTTTCTTTTGCTCCGGCAAAGAGACGGGTCGTGGTCTTCAGCTGTTTGCCGGGGGCGATGATCTGAGCGCTCTTTTTCGCTATTTCCGCCTGGAAGATATCACCGCCGCCAGAGCGAAATTTTGCGTCGACGTCGGATATATTTGCCGGGATTAACGCACCCAGCCAATATTTGTCGGTAAAGCCGAGCCAGCTGACGTCCTTGTCGTAGGAATTGGTGCCGGCAACCGCCGAGGTGCCGAACAGGCTTGCAAAAAATCCGGGCTCTTCACCGGCGAGATTTTTATAGTCTACATCGTAATTGGCCGCGCCTTCATAGACGCCTACCGGACCGGAGTGGATGGTCCAGGTGCTCGCTTCGCTAGGCGGAATATTTTTCAAATCTCGTTTGCGGTTGATAAGCCCATAGGGTCGGAGAGCGATCGCATTTTCACCGCGGTTGGTTACGCTTTGTTCGGTGGTGATCAAATAATCTGTATCGATCGACAGCTTGATAGCATAGGTTTGACCGGTCTCGTTGGACCAGCTCAAGGTGACCGGCGTTTCCGGGGTCAATTTGCTACGGTCAGCGGTCCATATCGTATTGTCATCAGGAACGGCAACGCCATCACCAGCCCAGCCGACGCGGCTGAAATAGGCATTCTGGGTTCCGGAAGGCGAAAAGAGCCGAACAGGATCACTATTCTTGCTCATGTCCACCGTATGATCGGTCAGCGTCAGATCATCGATGCGTCCGCCTTTGAGGTTGATCGACCCTTTGACGCGCGGCGTCTCGATCAGGACACGGGGATTTTCACGCAACACTGTCGCCAATGGACGAATTTTCTCTGGTGCTGATCCAGCGGCAATATCTGAGCCACCATTGGCGGAAATGGTCGTGGGCGCGGATGTGACTCCAGCAGCCTGGTCATTAGCCGGAGCGTCAGCCTGTTCGACCGCATCATTCTTGTTCGCCATGTCCGGAAAAAACTGTTCCATCAGCACCGGCCAGCCAAACAGGATGATCCCGGTGAGAAGCACCGCCATGATAATATTACGCTTATCGTCCACTATATCGTCCTGTTGTCGGCCATTTGTTGCAAATAGGATCGGTGTATGAGGGTATCAAGGCACCGGGTCGTAACCCGAGCCTCCCCAAGGATGGCAGCGCAATAGCCGTTTCGCCCCCAGCCAGCTACCCCTAATTGCACCATGTTTCTCGATCGCCTCGATCGCATAGGCGCTGCAGGTCGGCTGGTAGCGGCAAGTCGGGGGTAAAATCCGCGATGGACCCCATTGCCAGCATCGTACGAAGAAGATGAAAACAGGCTTGAGCATGTCTAACCCAGCTTTTT
>TARA_R110000824_G_scaffold58888_9_pt1 | contig 20654 bp, 20 predicted proteins | sample TARA_R110000824 | Tara Oceans TARA_R110000824 (sample SAMEA4397747) | marine metagenome | biome: Polar Biome; feature: [MES] marine water layer (ENVO:01000295) within the mesopelagic zone...; material: water (ENVO:00002006), including particulate matter (ENVO:01000060) such as......
TCCTATTGATGTGTCGCTATCGAGGTCTTTACCATATACAGCAAATTTCGATGCATTGTCAATTCCCATTATAAGTTTGTTTTGATTGTTTCCGGCCCCGGCAGTCTGCCATGTGGTTTTAATAGAAGCACCAAACATCAATTGATTGTTTGTTGATACACTTGTTGGTTTTACTACTAAGAAAACACTATAATCAACACCACCACAAGTTATTGCCTGAATACCAGAAGTAGTCAAATATTCATCAGCAGAACCTGTAAACAAAACTGCGGCCTTACTGTTAATGATACCTGTCTTGTAGTGTGGTCTTCTTGCGGCGGTTGCAGGAACTGTAATATCGTGTCCTTCACCTGATGAGTCCGTCCATGCAGTTAAGTCAGCGGCATCACTGTGTCCTGTGATTGCATCTGCTTTCAACCATAACATGCATCCACTGATATCATCTGGGTCAAATCCTCTGCCGCCCTTTGGATCCAGAGAACTTGTTGCAAAGAATTGTCTTCTCTTTAGTTGTGGACCAGTATTCGCAACAGAGTGCATAGCACTTCTTCCTGCTTTTGCTTTTGTTGGTTTTTTATTTTTAGTGAACTTTTCGCTTAACATAATCAAGTAGCATAGTAGGAATAGTTTATTCCCGCATCTATGGTTCCTCTGACATAAACTTTATTTAAATTGTCTACTTCAACGAATACTTCTTCTCTGTCATCTAAATTCCAACCACCAGTCATTGCTGATGTGGAACCTGCGACAGAATCATAAGAAACAGTAAGAGTACCAGAACCATGTGTGTTCTTAACTCGAACACCAGATTGAAGCACGGTAGAACCAGTTCTGAGTTGAATGCCTCCCGATCCAGCATATGCACCACCAGTGCCAGCAGTACTTGATCCCATTACTACTGGATTGTCTACAGAAATGCTTCCAATTCCGATGGTGACTCCACCTGCGATTGCAGCAATTGCGGCAGTCATACCACCTGTTGCTTCAATAAGAACAGTACTTCCTTTAGCACTACCAGTCCAACCATTTACGCTTCTAATGTCTGCTGAAAGTCCACCAATTCGGTAAGTACCATCTGCTCCAGTACCACCAACTTTGATGCTGTGAAGGTCTGATGTCATTCTTCTTAGTTTTTCAGAAACTGTTCCTGCAAAACCACCTGTAGTTGCGATTGCTTGTGCTGAAGTACCATATCCACCAGTTACAGATGAATCTGTTGTAGCACCAACATGTGGGATTGCTCCACCGGCAGTAGAACCTGCGATTGGTACATAATGTCCACCACTTGTTCCTGCGACTGCAATTGTTGCGGTTGCACCTGGTCCATAAATCAATAGACTTGCGGCAGAACCACCTTGGTTTCTAATATTAACATCAATCATTCTTGAGGTTGAAGATGAAATGGCGGTAGTACTAACAGCCGAACCAGAAGAATCTCTCATTTGTATTGGAATTGGGCCATTTCCTGATCCCGTTGTCGCTCCAGCGGCTACGGAATCGTCCACCCAATAAAATTCACCAGTTGATCCCCATGCAAGTTTGACAACCTGAACTTCCATTTGGGTTGCGCCTGCTCCAGAGGATAACCCAAGTCCCGTACCGGTTAGAAAGGTTTCTGTAGCAATAAAACCACCAGTATCTCCGCTGGGAGCCGAAAGTTGAATTCCGCCTTGTTTTGGCATGACACTTCTCCTATAATATCTTTATCATTATTATATATAAGTAGTTGACATTGTGTTTAATTGTAGTAACATGCATCTATATATTTATGGGAGGTTATATATGGGTGTCTCGGAATTAGAATTTTGCCAGTCAGTAGAAGAAAATTTAAAAGAATGTGATGGGTATATTGAGGCTGTAATTAAGGCTTGTGTGTGTCACAACATCGATATCGCCGGCGGCGCGAAATTGATCTCTCAGCCAATTATTGAAAAAATTCAAAGTGAAGGTGAAAATATCAATCTCCTTCCTAAATTTTCAAAATTACCAGTGTAGGGACATATTATGCTATTTGATATTAATGATGTAGAACTTGACGTAAAAGGTGTATGGCACATTGGCGCACATCATGGACAAGAATATAAATCGTTCAGAGACATGGGTGTTAAAAATCACATATTCTTTGAACCCCTACCTTCTAATTATGAAAAACTTCTTAAAAACATAGAGTCTTACGATTCGGATGGATTTAATGTAAAAACAGAAAATGTTGCTTTAGGTTCAGAAGATGCAGAAAAGACAATGTATGTTGAAACTGCAAATAATGGGATGTCTTGTTCTCTACTGAAACCTCAAATACATCTTCAACTATATCCCGGCATAAAATTTAACGAAGAAGCCACCGTTTCACAAACATCTCTTGATAATTACGTTTCTGAAAACAACATCAACACAGATGATTTTAATTTCATTATGATTGATGTTCAGGGATATGAATTAGAAGTGTTTAATGGAGCCAAAGAAACTCTGAAAGGTGTAGATTACATTTTCACCGAAGTTAATTTTGTTGATGTGTATCAAGATTGTGCCAAGGTAGATGAGTTAGATAAATTTTTAGGGGAATATGGATTCAATAGAGTCGAAACAGTAAATGTCGCCAATGCCTGGGGTGACGCATTTTACACAAAGAAAGAATATAAAAAGAAAAATAAATTCAAAATCTCAGGATTACCTGTTTGACATGGGTCATTCTTGAGGTATAATATACATTGTAACACATCGTACACATCGTACACTACGCACATATAGGAGAAAACATATGTCATTTGAAAACATGAAAAGTAGTTCGAGGTCCAGTTTCGAGAAGTTGACTGGCGAATTAGACAAACTCTCGAAGAAGAGTGATTCTTACAAGGACGACCGAATTTGGAAGCCAGAATTAGATAAGGCATCCAATGGATACGCAGTCATCCGATTCCTTCCTACACCAAAAAACGAAGACCTTCCTTGGGTTCGTGTCTTTAATCATGGGTTCAAAGGACCTGGTGGTTGGTACATCGAGAACTCTCGTACCACAATTGGTGATAAAGACCCTGTATCTGAAATGAATACCCAACTTTGGAACAGTGGTGTTGAGTCTGACAAGGACATCGCAAGGAATCGCAAGCGTCGATTGAGTTACTACGCAAACATTCTTGTTGTTTCTGACCCAAAGAATCCTCAAAATGACGGTAAGGTATTTCTTTATAAGTTTGGTAAGAAGATTTTCGATAAGATTATGGAAAAGATGCAGCCAGAGTTTGATGATGAAACTGCTGTAAATCCTTTTGATTTTTGGACTGGTGCAAACTTTCGTCTTAAGGTTCGAAAGATTGCAGGATTCATTAATTACGACAAGAGTGAATTTGAAGATGCATCACCACTTCTTGATGGAGATGATACTCAACTTGAAGAATTGTGGCAGAAGCAATATTCTCTTGCAGATTTTAGTGACCCATCAAACTTCAAATCGTATGATGAATTGAAGGCCAAACTTGAAAAGGTTCTTGGTGGTAATGTTCGATTTACTGAATCTGCTGAGACTACAACAGAGGATGAAGTAACTCCTACCGTTAGTTCAAAGGAAAGCAATAGCGTCAGTGAAAATGTTGATGATGATGACGCATTGTCATACTTTGAAAAGTTGGCAAACGAAGGTTAATAGTTTAATATATCGTTTTGTCAAGAACCTCCACCTTTCATCGGGTGGAGGTTTTTAATTATGACCATCCCTTTAGATTGTGTTGTGTGTTATCTAAAAGTGCAATTCTTTCCCTATCCATAAATGATGTTTCATCATATGGATCGGCATTATAGTTTGTGTTTTGTTGGACAGAAACGGATGGTGCATTTGTAATGGCCAACCCCGTTCCGGGCATGGTTCCGCCTCCAGCAAACGATGCAATAAATTTATTTGATGCATTTGCATCAAGAGCAATTGCTCCCGGGACGCCATTAACGTTTGGCCCCATTGACTGCGGCTTAATTTTTTGTTTTGTGTTGTATTCTTCTAATAGTCTATGATAATTTTGTATGCCTGGATCTAACTCATACTGTCCTCTGCCGTATTTTGGAAGCACCCATTTCATTCCACTTTCTTTTAGGAATTCTCTTGACATTTGTCCCCTTATGCCCCCGCTCTGGTTGGCCATGTGCGATGAATAATCGTTTTCTGGATTGAGAAACCACATTCGTTGCTTTAGACTATTCACATAAGCCTTATCCTGACCCTCGAACATTCCCATATCGTTGTAAATGCTGTTTAAGATCTGGCGTGAGGCCCCCCAATTACTTTTATGCATATGCATAGCATTTACTATGTCGCTCTGATTTCTTGGCATAGTACCTCTGACTAAATGGGCTCGCTCATCTATTAAACCTTCAGCAGCGCCCATCAATGAATTTGCTTCAACGTGGTCATCATTGTCCCGTGCTGCAAGGGCGGCCCTCATGGTTTCTATTATTTGAGTTTCGTTAATATCTAATTTATTTTTTGCTATTTCTATATTATTGGATTGACTGTCGAGCCAGGCATTTCCCGTAGATGTTCGGGTTCTATTAGGATCAAAAATAACACTACCCGATCCTGGCAATATGTTCCCAAACGGATCCATTTCAACACCACTGGTGAGTGATCTTGTTACGCCTTGTGTATCGATATATGACCCTGATGAATTAATTGCTGCATTTAGTTTAGTTGTTGTGTGTTCTGCATCTCGAAGCATTGCTTGACCGACTTGCCATAACGTTTCTGTGATACCAAAAGAAATCAACCCACCGGCGATTCGACTACTGGAGGCAATTGCTCTTGCACCAGCACTTAACCTACCCATTCTTGTTGTTGTCGCTGCCCCGGATCTGGACCCGGCCCAAAGAGCGGCAAGACCACCACCACCACCACCAACAGCAGAACTTCCCAATCTTGCTCCTACCGCCGTGGCCGCTCCACCAAGCATCCATTTGCCGACACGGGTTTTAGCAATCCATCTTGCTGCTCCCCCCACTGGGCCTGCAAGCATTGCAGCAAGTATGGCATTGTCCACCGTAACGATGTCGCCAAGTCCACCGCCGCCGCCGCCGCCGCCGCCGTCAGCCCCTGCTGCACCACCGCCGCTTGCCATGATTATGGAAGGATGCTTAACCATGTCTCGTATTTCTTCCAACAGGTCGATAACAACATTTTCTTTTTGTTTTACTTCTTGGACTCGTACTTCTTGTTCTCTTCTTACTTCTTCTTTTTCAGCAGGAGTATCATCTGTACTTTGTCCTGTTACGGCGCCGAGATCGGATTCTGCCATTCGTAAACGAAGTTCTGCGTGGGACCTTTTGCGGGAATTCGCACCTTTACTTCCGGGAACTGTTGCTAAATACCCACCAAACTTACTTCCAAATAGTGTAGTGAATATACTTGTTCCATATCCTTGTGTTGATTTAGATCTCTCTTCTCTTAATGCGTGTTTTCTTGCTTTACCAACACCACCCATGGCAATAGATGCGTATTCGCTTAAAAAATCACCCTCTGCACCATCAACTTCTGTGCTTACTTTTGCGATTTCTTGTATTCGTTTGCTAATGTCCTTTAGCCGCTTCGAATCTGCTTTTGTTCCTTCGTCTACAAGTTTTTTTATTTCACCTTTAAGAAGATTGGTGGATCCTTTCAGTTCATTATCTGATTTTCCAAACAAAGCACTAAGTTCTGCTTGTGTTTCTGAGACTTCTTTAATAACATCACGAATTGATTCTCTGCTCAATTCACCAATAGATAAAGTCGAGCGAACATTTTTCTTTGCCTCTGCTATTTTATCTTCAAGTTGTCGGATTCTATCTTCCATTATTGTTTGCTCATTTGTTCCATTTTCTTATTTTCTTCTTTGATGTGTTCTATTAATAAGTTTGTGTATATTTCTCTCTCCCACGGCATCATATTCTCTAACTCTTCAAGAGAATATTTGTGATGTTGCATCATTTGGAAGTTTAACTTGTAATACAACATCAGCGTTTCATGGGAGAGACTTAGAGAAAAAAATCACCAAGTCCCTCCAATGCAAATTCGTTTTCCTTTTCGCATTTGGCACATTTAAACTTGACATCGTGGTGTAGTTTTGGCATAGTAGAAAAGAAATTTAAAATACTTTCAAATTGTTTATGTGTTAACCCTTCTATGAACGTTTTTAATTCTTCGTCTTTATATTCAGAAGATTTATGTATGGCATCTCCCTCATAGATGATATCGATACAATCAGCAATAGATTTAATCGATATTTGTTCTTGTTCTTCTGATTCCACATCTTCAGACAACACAGGATACTTCATAACAATTCCCAATTCACCACCCAACGAAATCTTCTTCGTGTGTTCTTTGTCTTCATCAATATTAATTTTTGTTAAATCAATTTCAACTGGATTGGGTGCATCACAGTGCTGGCAATATAAAATGGGTTCTGCTGTCTCACCAACAGATTTTGCTCGAATGTTGAGGAATAAATGACACAAATCAAATACTGGTAATTCATCAACATTAATTTTATCAAATGTACACGATTTTACTGTGTCTTTGATTGCAGTTACAATCATGTTAAAGTTACCACTTTCCATTGCGATCATTAATACTTTTTCTTCTTTTACGACAAATGGCCGAAAAGAAACAGCATTTCCTGCTGAATGTAATTTTAATTTATATTTTGGTAAAGTTATTGTTGGTAGTGTCATAATATTCTCCATTAATTAAGTTTCAGTTATCCAGTTATATTGTCAAATTATATTGTCAAAGAAATTTGATATTGCAGCCCCACCCTGATTTGTTATCTGCTCGGGGTCGAGTCCCCATGGGAGATTAAGTACAGTTCCGCCTATTGCGGTGGGTGTCATTGGTATGGTTCCACCAAACATGCCATCAATTTTTCTGTTCAATCTTCCTCGTAGGTCTAATCTATTTATAACACCTTGCAGGAATCCAACTTCATCGGGTGCTTTCATTCTCCATTGACGATATGAAAGACTAATAGTTTGTTTTTGTATTCCTTCTTTCTCATCTCCAAGTTCAAGTGGGTGTATTGTTTTTGGAAAAGCATCTTCAAGTATAAGATGATAAATTGGTTGGTCTTGCTGGTCTAATTGGGTTATTTGAACTTCAGAAACATATGAGTCTTTATACCCAAGGTTATTTGTTTTCGGATCTACAATTTTATTTTGCCATTTCTCGAATATATTTCGTTCAAAATAATCTCCGGCCAGTTTAAACATTACCTCGACATCTCCCGAATAGGAAACCTCATATGGCATTTCATCTACGGGCCCGTGTGTTTTAATTTCCTGAGTTGAAATTGTTTTTCCTGGCATTGTCACACTCTCACAGGACACTGCTAATCTTAGGTTAGACATTGGATCGACTGCGGAAAATGAAATTTCATATTTGAATGGGTATGAAAGTTTCTTGTGGGATATGCTGGCCACAAGAGTATCAATCGCATTTGGCACATTAGAACCACTTCCAAACAAATCAACATTTCCCGCAAGGGGAAGGTTGATGCTTGTATCAATTTCTGGTAAAAATGATGTCATTGTTCTGCTACTCCCTGTTTTTCTTCTACTAGTTTTTGTCTACTTTCCATCCACACAAAATATCTATTCGTTTTTTTGAATCGTTCGATTGGTAAATGTATTGCTAAATCCCAATCTTTAGGCCAAATGTGTAATATTCTAGAACCAATGTGTTTTGTTTTATATCGTTTGATGCACGGTCTATAATATCTAAAGTGTCTACTGTCTTTTAACATAGAATATGGGAGTTCTAATCTAGACCATTTATTTTCAATAGACCCACGCATTCTTGTGCGTACTATTTGGAAGAATCTTGATCTCATCGATGGAGCAAGATAATGTAAATTTAACCCCAAAAACCCATCGTGATAAAATTTTAATATCCAAACCAATGGCACTGTATCATAGTATTTTAATTTTGATCTAGTTTTTGGGAGGTAGTTAAACAAATACATCCCACCAACTCGTTTATAACCTGTTTTTTGAATCAGTCTTGTTTTGTCTCTCAAAACAGTCTCTTCTGGTGAAAGTTCTGTCATTTCAAACATTTCGCGGACAAGACTTCTATACCATTCCATTGCTTGTTGTGATCCGCGAGCAAATCCGGTTTCTAAGAACATCTCATCAAGAGCATCAAAAACATTTTTACGACTGAGAATTATGTCCGGAGTTGACACCAAACCACCAACTCCTGTTGGTGATGAATATATGGCCCCGGCTGAGGATGGTCCTAAATGTTCTGATTCTTCAGGCATGTAAATATGTATGCCAAATTAAGGAGCCAAAGTTTCATCTGTCATTATAATAAATTTCCACCCTTTATTTTCTGCGTACTCGGTTGCAGCCTTCCATTTTGCACTGTTGACTCCCCAAGTTTTTATTTCGTTGAGGTATGTCCTTGTTTTCTTTTTAGATTTTTTGGGTGCAGAACATTGCTTCTTTGGTTTAACTTCTATTAGTAGAGTTTCTGTTATCCCATCTTTATTTTTCAGTTTTATTATGAAATCTACAAAGTATCGGTGCATCCTATTATCAACTGGTGATTTATATGGAACTATAACCTCTTCAGATCCCCATTCAAGTATACTACTCTTCTTATCACAATATACCATGAATCTTCTCTCAAGAAGACTTCTATAAATAATATTGGTTGGATTACCAATATATTTTTCTGGGCAGTTTGGTTTATATCGTCCTTTATATGCCATATATAATATGTATCTCCTCATATCATAAGAAAGAATTAAACAATGCCATTTCCATCATATATGAATCAAGATTTTCTTGGCCAAATAAGGCAAAATAATCAAAACTCACATCATCCGGTTGCGACCGATTCCGTTAGAAATTTACAATCAGATTTTTTAGGGAATATATCGGCAACAGACATATATGACACATCCACCAGATTGGAATTTCCTTTAACTCTGGGGACAGACAAACATACACATATGATGGTATTTCACATATACAACGATATTCATGCTGGTGTTGAAAACTTAACGCCAGATGTCCTTGAGAGTGTGGAGTCAGCAGGAGGTAAAATATTTACCGGCAATTTAGCAGGTGTTGGAGCGGGTGCTGCTGGTGGATATATTGGAACCAGAGCATTAACGGGTCTGGCAAACGGTAGACTTGGAAAATGGGGAACTGTGGGCAATCTGTCTGGTATGTTTATCGGAGCAATGGGTGGTTACCATGCCGGTGGCGCAATTGCAGAAAATGTATCGTTGACAGAGGAGGAGGCCGCGGGGCTGCAAACTTATGCAGATGCAACAGATGCAGTCACAGAAGCCCAACAAGCGTATGAAAATAAGGTGTTTAACGAAACCGGAAGGTTAGCAAGGTTTGGAGAAGCAAGAACAAAACAAAAAGACACAATTGCTCTTTATATGCCACAGAAAGTTCAATCACTTTCATTAGTAGAATATGAACAACAAGACTTATCCTTTATGCAAAACCTATTAAATACTTGGGAGGGATTAGCGGCAAAGGCGCTTATAACAAAAGCACCAAGAGTTGTGGACAGTATTGCTGGGTTCATAGGATTAAATACAAACATCGATGCTTATTTGATGGCAGGGGCTCGAATCATGCCAAACCCCAGAAAACAACTGATGTTTCGGGAACCTATCTCTAGAAAATTTGAATTTAACTTTAACTTTTCTCCTAGAAATGAAGAAGAATCCGTAAGGGCTTATGAAATAATTAAAGCGTTTAAGAAACACGCTTATCCTACCCTCAACAAATCGAAGGGCCAAGGTGCTTTTTATAACTTCCCTGCCGAGTTTGAAATTGAATATCAAACAGTAAATGAATATGGAGAAGTAGTAGAAAACGACTGGATTAACAGGATAGGTAGATGTGCGTTGAGAGAAATTAATGTTGACTACGCATCTGCTGGATCGTTTTCGACATTTAAAAGTACAGGGGCTCCTACGAACATGATCGTTTCTCTCACGTTCGAAGAGATGACACTGCTGGATTCTGAATTAATCGAACAAGGATATTGATAATGTATTTTAAAAATTTTCCAAGAGTAATTTTAGACGGGTCTACTGGAGCAACTGGCAGTTCTGTTATTGCTGTTGATATATTGCGTAGAGTAGGATTCAACAATACTGGAAAGACAGGATCTGAATTTTTCGTCGAATACAACGTTGGAGATACAGAGACTCCAGAATCTATAGCAAATCACATATATGGATCACCCGAATACCATTGGGTAGTTCTAATGTTCAATGATAAATTTGATGCATTCTTTGAATGGCCTCTTAGTGTTCGAAAATTTGAAAAGTATATGACAAAAAAATATCAAGGTATTACTCTATTTTTTGCTGATGGTGTGACTGGATCATTCCTACCAAATGATACTCTTGTAAAAACAAGCGGAACTGGCCTTACGGGATGGGGTGGATTGGTTGACGAATATGATCCAACACTCAATAAACTTACTATTACTGGGGTGGGTTCTGGATATGAATTCTCCGCAGATGATTTAGTAAAATCGTATAATGCAACAGGGGGAACCCTATTAACTCAAAATGTAGGAGAAGCCGTTGTTAAAAGAATAGTCACAGATTCCTCGCAGGCACTTCATCATTTTGAAACTTCAGGATCAACCTTTGATGGATATGATGACATTGGAGGTGGTTCTCAAACAGCAAAAATAAGATTGGATCCTTTGTCAAAGTATAACGGAATAACTCAAGTGTCGATGGGTTCTGGTGGAGTAACTTTCGGAAACACTTTATTATATGGATACACATATAACAGTTCAAGCAACTATGTAAAGACAAATTATGATTACGAAACGGAACAAAACGAGGACAAAAGAAAAATATCTTTACTAAATCCCACACATCTAGATCAAGTTATACGGGAATTTAAAAGTTTAATTAGTAAGAGATAATGCGATAATGGCAAAGAACAATACACAACAGCCGTTTTCTACACCAACAGTAGATCCAAATGCTTATCTTAGGCAGGATGATGTGCGTCTACATGACATTAGTATAGTCACTCAAAGTAATCCTGAAGGTGTCAGTATAATGAATCAATATGCTATATGTCGAATATCCGAAGACATATTTCAAAATAACATAACTGGAATAATCTCAGGAATAGATGCATCAAGCGTTGTAACAAATCTTCCCCTTACTGGGCAAGAATATGTGATTCTTTCGTTTCATACACCATCGACTGGTAAAGAAATGGAATTGTTTTTTATAATCGATAAAATTACAGATAGGATTCCCCTAAAAAATAAACAATCTCAAATATACGACATACATTTTATATGTCCTACCTTTACAATAGGTCTTTTTAGTTCTGTCAATAAATCATATAATAATCAAACTATAAGCAATATTGTAGATGATATCTACACTAATTTCATTAATCCATCTTCGTATGATACTGTAGAATCAAGCGAAAACGGAAAACAATTAATAACAAATGAAAATACCAACGGAGAACAAAACATAATCATTCCGAATTGGCAACCCTTTCTTGCAATCAACTGGTTAGCAAAAAGAGCAACCGCTATAAGTAATCCCAAAATTGCTAATTATGTTTTTTATCAAGACTTGAGTGGATTTCATTTCTGTTCTCTTAGTTCATTTTTCCAAAAAAATGTAGTTAAAACCTACACATACGGGGTAGACAATGCAAACGATTTTATTCGGGATCATCCTAACTTAGAAGTAAACGTGGAATCGTCCTTTACGCACATAAGAAAATTAATAATTAGTGGGTTTGACAGGAGCCGAGAAATATACAGAGGAACCTATGCTTCGTCAATGTTGATGCATGACATTGTAAACAAATCATACACCGTACAAAACTACAACTACTTAAAAGATTTTAGTGAATTGCCAAGTCTAAATCCCAACCCCATTCTTCCTCAAAAATCAAACATCTTTTCTACAAAACCCTCATCTAAAGAATATTTTGTTCCCACACACACAAACATGTATGGAGTTCCCAATGATGTAAAATTTAACAGTGGCAACGAAGGAGTTGAAAACTGGATGCAGCGACATGATGCGCAAATAAGTCAACTTCTTTCAAATTCAATTGAAATTTTAGTTGCTGGAGATAGCACAAGAAGAGTGGGGGATAAAATATCAGTAATAATAAATTCATTCGAAGGTACGGATGAAAATGGTAGAGGGAAATTGGATTATAGTGCTACTGGAAATTATATCATAACAAAAATTACTCACAACATAAGCAAAACCAAAGGACATACATTATTAATGAAACTTTGCAAAGAGTCCAATGTTGAACCGACTCCAGATTATACTATTTTTGATTCTGGTAATGCATCATCTGTTAAAAGTGTATTATCATGAATCATATGGGGAAAGATGGTTTTGTTTGGTTTCAAGCAGTAGTTGAGGATAGGGGAGACCCACTTCAACTGGGGAGATGTAGAATTAGGTGTTTGGGATTTCATACAGACGATAAGGTTCTAATCCCAACTGAAAATTTACCATGGGCATATCCCATTCAACCAATCACTTCATCTGCCACGAACGGAATTGGAACAAGCCCTATAGGTCCAGTTGAAGGAACATGGGTTGTTGGATTTTTTAGAGATGGGTACGATTGTCAAGAACCTGTGTTCTTTGGAACCATCGGCGGCCTTGTCCCTGTAGAAAAACCCAACACCAATAGGGGTTTTTGTGATCCTTCTGGAATATATCCAAAAGATGGATTCACTGCCGAACAAGACACGAATAGACTGGCAAGGGGTATAACTTCTGGAACCATAGTAGAATCAAAAATATCTGGAGCCACTACAGATTATCCAACTGCAAATAACGCTGGAGACAGTGGGTGGGGAGAACCAGAAACACCATTCATGGCAGAATATCCATACAATCATGTTTATCAATCTGAGAGTGGTCACATTCAAGAATTCGATGACACGCCAGAATCAGAAAGAATACACACATATCACAAATCTGGAACCTTTGAAGAAATTCATCCCGGCGGTGGTAAAGTTGTAAAGGTAGTTGGCGATGATTATGAATTTACTCTTGGGAAAAAGTTTATCAATGTTGTTGGTAATACGAATATCCTCATTGGGCCAAAATCAGACGACGAAGAAGATTCCGAAGATGAAGAGAATATTGGCAATTTTACACTTTATATAAAAGGAAGTGCCAATATTCAAGTTGATGGTAGTGTGAACCAGGTAGTGAACGGAGATGTTAAACAAAATATAAATGGAGATGTTAATATAACTTCTGATGGCGATTTCGAACTTGAATCTAAAAACATAACCATGAAAGCAACAGAAAATATTAATATTGAAACAGAAGGAAGTATGGTACTCAAGGGTACTACCGGAATTGATTTAAATCCACCGGAAGGACAATAATGCCAGGCGAAATTACAAGAACAACTGATCCGACCATACCCTTTGGTGCTAATCTTATATTAGGATCAACGAACGTGAAGGTGGGCGGCGATCCCGTCGCACTACAGGGATCTCCCATAACTCCACATGGACCAATTCCAGGACACGGTGAGGTGCCAGGAATTATGAATCAAAGTTCATTGACAGTTAAGGTAAATGGGCAAGGTGTGGTGAGACAGGGCGATATCGCATCATGTGGTGATGCTGCAACAGGATTTCCAACAGTGAGAGCAGGAGATTAATCATGGGCATTTTCCCCACAGAAGGATGTGTTATTGGATCGATTGATATTTCTTCCGAAAAGAAGAGCATCATGGACCAAGTAACAAACGGCAATGCATTTGTGAATCCAACAAAGGAAAATATTGATGGTGTGAGTGCTTCTGTCGAAAGTGCATTAACATCAGTAGACAACTGTACAACGCCATTGATATTTGATGGGTTGACGGGTGCGTTAACCACATTGAGGACAAATCTAACTTCCTATGTTTCACATTCTAATAGGTTGTCTGGTGTTGTGTTGGGTGCTACAGGACCAAATGGTGAGCCAGGTTTGAATGGATTAGTGGGAACAGCAAAGGCATATAATTCAATTTGTGAATCTGTAACTGGTGGAGTCAAAGATAATTTTAGCCCAATATTTAATAGTATACTGGGTCCAGGTTCTGCAAAATTAAATACCATAAAACAAAAGATAGACAATCAAGTTATTAATTTTATTAACATCAATTCGTCAAGGACTGGCACGGGCTCTGGATTCATTACTGAACTTACAGCACACATCAGTACTATAGATACATCAGCAACTAATATAACAAATTTAATTACAAGTGATAATTCTGCATATACCAATGCAAATCAAACAATTCAAAATTATAATGTCGGAAATATGTTAATATCAAGTTCAAATGATCCTTGTTTCACGGAAAAATTGATAAATAATATATCTTCTCTGTCGATGAAAGAAAAATTAAGCAGCCTACAATAATACATAAAGTGTATAAGGAAGTATAGATGAACATAAATCATTGGAACGAATGGGTATCACTTGGAACAGCAGTTGCTGCGACTGCTGTTGGATTTTTTACCTATTTTATCAGAAAGAAGATAAAAAATCACAAGAAATCAAAGGACATCGTATCACCAACATTAAATTTTCCTGATAAGTTTTGGCACACACACACAAAATTACAGGAGACAATTACAGAATTGCGGCTCCGTGTGGATTGTGCAAGAACACATATCGTACAATTTCATAATGGTGGATATTTTCTTGATGGGATTGGTATGAAAAGAATGTCCCTCACCCACGAATCCTTAGAAAGAAGTGTATCAGACGAAAGTAAAAATCATCAAGATTTGTTGATGTCTCGATTTATGTCACTTCTTGACATCATTCGAAAAGATAAGGCTGATTTATATATTGTAACTGAGATGGACGATTGCTACGCAAAGCAAAACCTTGAGAGCGGAAACGTTATAGCATTTTCTGTCCTACCCCTCCAAAAAGATAATATGATTATCGGATATGTTATGACCCAGTGGTGTAGTTGGAATAAAGTGGACGACATTGATGAAGAAATGATAGAGGATTGGATGAACAGAAGTCAATCTTTAATTGAAGTAGAATTAACCAATCAGAAAAGACAAACTAAGTATAAATAAAGTATGGCAGGACAAACACAAACAGAACGATATCGAGACTTAGATTTGGACTTCATTGCACATCCAGTGACGGGGGATGTTGTACAGAAAGTTAATAAAGAATCAATTAAACAATCAGTAAAAAATTTAGTGCGGATGGGAAGATTTGATAAACCATTTCAGCCTCATATTGATTCAAAAATTCGAAGATTATTGTTTGAACCAGATACTCCACTCACAAAAGTAGAACTTCGAAAATCAATATTCGATGTTCTTAAAAGACATGAGCCCAGAATTATATTACACGAAGTGCAAATTCTTTACGCTATGGTCGATAATTCATATAACATTACTCTTAGGTATCAAATAGTAAATCAACCAAATATTGAAAATATATCAATTCAATTAGAGAGATTACGATGACAAACAATAGAAAAATAGAAGTAAGCGATTTAGATTTCTTTGGAATTAAAGATAATCTTAAATCATATTTAAGTGGGTTAGATCAATTTAATGATTTTAATTTTGAGGGATCGGGAGCCTCTATTTTATTAGATTTATTGGCTTATGTTACACATTATCAGGGATTTTATAATAATATGGTCGCTAATGAATTGTTCCTTGACAGTGCTGTTAAGAGAACTTCAGTAATTTCACACGCAAAAGCATTGGGGTATACTCCATCGTCGTCTTCTGCTTCAACAGCAGTAGTGGATGTTACTATTAATAGTACTGATACAAGTACAACATATCTTACCAAAAGAACAAATTTCACAGCAGTAAAAGATGGTGTGAGTTATACATTCTCGAACCCCGATGTTGAAACGTTTGAGGTATTAAACAGCACACAAAAGATTGCACGAAATGTAACCTTAGTAGAAGGGACATGGAGAAATTTCTCATTCATCGTTGATAGCAATATATCAAATCAGCGTTTTATTATCCCCGATAAAAACATAGACATGGACAAACTAAATATATTTGTGCAAACTTCTACCACCGATACAACTGGATATGCTGACACATGGACAAAATCATCTGATGTGATTGAATTAACTTCTACCAGTAAAGTTTACTTCACACAAGAAACTGAAGATGGTTTCTATGAAATTTATTTTGGTGACGGTATTTTGGGTGCATCTTTATCCGACAATAATCTTATTGTTGTTGATTATTTAATAACCAATGGATCGCCTGCTAATAATATTGGTCCATTGGATAAAATAAATTCTCGATCTTTTAGTTCCTCCTTTTCGAACATTTCAGATATTGAAGTAATTACTACTTCAAATGGTGGTGGTGGTAAAGAAACCCTAAATTCGATTAAATATAATGCTCCAAAATCATACCAATCTCAAAATCGAAGTGTTACTGCTAATGATTATAGGTCTTATATTAAAACCAATTACACAAATGCAAGCGATGTGTTTGTCTGGGGCGGGGAAGATAATAATCCTCCCGAATATGGGAAAGTGTTTGTTTGTGTAAAGCCTACTAATTCTAGTGTGCTAAACAACGAAGAAAAGATAAGTTTACAAAATTCGATTAAAGAAAAGAACATAGTTAGCGTGATACCAGAAGTTGTAGATCCGAATTATATTTACCTGAACATAACCAGCAAAATTTTCTATGATGCTGATGCAACAACAAAAACTACAAAAGACATAAAAACGTTGGTAGAAGAAAAAATACTGGTATACAAAGTTACATCTCTTGAAAAGTTCGGACGAAATCTTCGTTATTCAAAATTCGTTAAAGAATTGGATGAATCAGACTCTTCCATCCTAAGCAATCAAACATCCATTGTTCTCCAAAAAAGGATTACGCCAACAAGAGGGGAAGAAAAATCATATACGATAAAATTTGAAAATCCAATATACCATCCTCATTCTGGACATATCCCTGTCGTTTCGTCTTCACAATTTACATATACTAAAACTAATGGAGAAACGGTAAATGCATATATTGATGACAATGATGGTGTATTGAAAATATATGAATTGTCAAACAATGAAAAAACTTATATCGTAGACAATGTTGGATCGGTGGATTATGAACAGGGAATTGTAACACTTGAAAAATTTAATCCAACGCTCGTCACTGATACTATTCTAAAAATTAATTGTGTACCAGCCGACAAAGACATAATATCAGAACGAAGTTCTATTATAGTAATCGACAGTGCTGATCCAGATTCTGTAAACATTTCTGCTGAATCCTACTTACCATTCAGCACAATCAGTAGTAATGAGTGAGAATAGCAAATGACTTTTTTAATTTTCAATCAAGGAGCGGCGTCCGGCGAACCACCACCATCGCAAGTGGTAACCCTTCTTGATGCTGCAATCAAAACTGTTGAAAATCCTCTATCTAGTATTATATCTGAATATCTTCCTGATTTTATAAGCAACGAACACGCTGGATTTGTTGATTTTATGGAAGCATATTATGAATGGTTGGAATATAAAGAAAATCCATACGGAACTTCTGTTACATTAATGGATACGTTAGATATTGATAGAACATTAGATTCTTTTGTTGAATATTTTAGAGAAACCTATCTTCACAATTTTCCAAAAACATATGCTGCAACTGCTAACTATAATATAAACGAAAAAACAATTCTTAAAAATATAAATGACTTCTATAAAGCAAAAGGAACAGAAAAGTCATATAAATTTTTATTCAGAATTTTACACGATAGTGATGTTCTTTTTTATTATCCTAAAAAAGACATACTCAGAGTTTCTGATGGAAAATGGGTAGAAAATAAATCCATTAAAGTTACCAGTGATAATGGCAACACAAACTTTTCATTAAAAGATAAACAGATTCAGCAAATTGACCCCTCTCTCAATGGTGCAATTACAGCATATGCTAATGTTGATAACGTGTATCAATATCAACTTCAACAATATCAAGTTACTGAACTTTTTTTAACAGACATTAATGGCACATTTACACAAGGTTCTAAGATACAAAGCACACTGGATGATGGAAATAGAATAACTGAAAGAATATATTCAATCCCATCTGACATATTAATTTCAAATGGTGGTGTTGGTTATCGTTCTGGTGATGTAGTTAATGTTGATGAAACTAGTTCTAATTACATATCGGGCATTGGAGCAAAAGGATCTGTAGACAGAGTTAACTTAACAGGTGTTGTCAAAAAAGCACAAATTAATAATTTTGGTGTTGATTATAAAAGTGCGAATACAGAAAATATACTTCCTATTACATTTAGATCTGCTTCTGGTGCTGGAGCATCGGGACATGTAAACCTTGATGCACTTTGCACATATCCGGGATATTATGCTAATAATGATGGGAAATTGAGTTCTAATAAAAAAATAAGAGATAATAAATTTTATCAAGAATATTCTTATGTTCTAAAAACAGAAATCTCTTTAGTCAGATATAAAAATCAAGTAAAAAATCTTGTTCATCCTGTAGGAACAAATTTATTTGGAAATATTTCCATTTTCAATACCAATACGACATCTAGTGCGTACAGTACTCAACTACACCAATCAAAAATTCCAGTTATAGGAAGATATTGTCCGTATACATTAGAAACTCAAGATTCTCTAAGAAGTGCAACTGGTTCTGGTTCTCTTGTAGATTTATATCCAAGAGGATTTAATCCTGGTTCTACCGCAGCAAATCACTGCTTAGGAAACACCGGAGGAAGATTAGCAATAAAAACTGGAACAGCCACATTTGGTGGCGGATATACGAGTGGTTCGTTTAGGATAGGAGAAGGAATTACTGGTTCTTCTACGGGAGTAAGTGGTTCTGTGTTTGGTTGGTGGAGAAACACTTCTACTGGAGGAGTAGTATTTTTAAATAGTATAGGTAGTGGAACAGCACTTGGATTTACTACAGGAGAAATGGTAACAGCAACTGGTGGTATAACAGGAATTGTTGAATATGTAACTGTTGGAAATGGGACAGTGTATGAATTTGGTTCAACAACACACATCACTGGACCGGCAGCACTCTATAGTGGTGCGCTTACCGCTGGAGCAACCGCTTATGGATCTACGGGGTACTGGGACGTTGATGATTCTCCTGTCATAGACTCTGGTGAATCTTTAACTCTAACCGTTCAAACGTTTTCAGAAACCAAAACTGGATATACATCCGGATATAACTTCACAATAGGTAACGTAATTACACAGGGGGAAGGTGACTACAGCACTATAAGTAGAGGTATAATAAAGGATTGGATTCCTGGAATTTCTGGTGGGACCGGTAATGCATTAAAAATATTGTTGACATTTGGTCCCAATTTTACAGGGGGAACTTGCAGCGAGATAGATAACTATGATGGTAACGTTTCCACAATTTATGGAGTTTCGGGCGGAATGTCAGAAGAAGTAATAAGAAACAAAATAAAACATTTGAAATTGGATAATGTTGTACAATTACCGGCTTCATGGTCGTATCATAGTGATCATGGATACACACTTTAGGTAGGGGATAAAAATGGCTTCAGATGCTATGAAAAAAACATTTGCACTTGTATTTGCTAGGGATTTAGCAGACAATTTTAACAACGATAACGAAGATCAATACTTTTTATTCTTCGGTAAAATTGATTCGTGGGTTAATTCGCCATATAATTCTGTTGATGATGCAACAAATGGTCCTGCAACAAATATTGATTGTGTAGAAAGATCAAACTATGCTCTTAGAGATGGTGTAGCAGCAAAACGAATTTCTTCAAGAAACATATATCATATGATTCCAAGATACGACTGGACATATGGAACATCATACGATGAGTATGATGACACCATTGATTTGTTTGGAACGTCAAAAACATTCTTCGTATACACATCATCTGGTAATGTTTATAAATGCATTGAAAATAATAGCGGTTCTGTTTCTCAATATGAACCAAATCATACTATTACAACTTCAGTTTCATATAGTGATGGGTATAAATGGAAATTTATATGCAAAGTATTAGAAGATGCACAAGATTTTACCACCAATTCTTATATACCGGTTCAATTGGCTGAAGATAATTCGGACAATATATTAAATCAGTGGAATGCTCAACAAGATTCGATAAATGGATCTATTGATTATATAAAGGTTACGGTCCCCTCTTCGGGATTTACCGCTGCTGCGTGGATTAAATCTTCATATAGTGCTACCCATACCGAAACAACAGATAGTGAAATTGGCGAAAACTCTCCTCTTGGTGGCACCGACATCGTGCTTACCTCGACGGAAAGCAATGAAAACGATTATTATAATGGTTATGCAGTTTACATATCAAGTGGACCTGGAGTTGGGCAAAGAAGAGTTATAATAGACTATGATGGATCCGATAGAAGAGTTTATTTTACAGATCCCCTAACATCAGAATTGAATAAATCTGGTGGTGGTGTTGAAGGCTCTAAATATAAAATCATACCCAATATTGTTTTTAATGGGGATGGTGTTTCTGCCGCGGGAATTCCTTTGTTAAATTCAAGTTATGAGATTACTAATATTTCCATGATCAACAATGGTTCTGATTATACTATTGCAGAATTGGAAATATATC
>TARA_R110000824_G_scaffold60853_8_pt1 | contig 20577 bp, 16 predicted proteins | sample TARA_R110000824 | Tara Oceans TARA_R110000824 (sample SAMEA4397747) | marine metagenome | biome: Polar Biome; feature: [MES] marine water layer (ENVO:01000295) within the mesopelagic zone...; material: water (ENVO:00002006), including particulate matter (ENVO:01000060) such as......
CGTCAGCTGGAGAAAACAATGCCCAGTCCTTTGACGAGGACTCTCCCCCCCCAGAAGAGAACGACATGCCCGAAGCCCCTGCAGCGTCCGAGACGGCAAAGAAAGCGTACACAAATGAAGGTGCATTTGTTTTGTGGAACACACCGATGTTCGAGTTGTTTACAGAAATCGAACAAGACAATAATTCTTTGGTGTCTAGACTTGCACAAGTTTTTGTGGATTGTCACCAGGAAGCGTCATTATTAGCAACTTCTGACAACAAAAATAAAAGTTTTATTGGAACTCAATCCCGAGTAACAAAAGCATCGGGTATTGATGCGTCAACATTGATTGGAATGATATTTCATTCTGCATGTTTATTGGCAAAGACATTTGCGAACGCTACTGTCATTGACCCCTCCGAGGCGGCGAAGATCCAACAAGCGGACGAAAAAGAAGTTTTCCCGGACCCCACGCTGATCTCGGCCGGCTCAGAGGTAAACATGTTCGAGTTATTTTACAATCAGCTTGTAGGTCTTCCAATCGACGTCGACGGGATCGATGAGTTCTGGCAAGATGTCTTCAAACAATGGACACAATACTGGACATTGTGCACTGTCTCATCACGAGGTACATTTGGGTTCAGCGATAAGAATTCCAACAAAAAGACAAATTCATCTTTATCCCTATTGATCGGTGGAGCAAAATCAAACGACATAGGGGGACTTTATGACCAACTCACGGGCCAGCTCCTCACGGGCGCTGACCCTAATTCTAAGATGTCATATTACCACGAAGGTGCCGTTTCGTTTACAGAAGCAAAAGATCTGATTATGAGCTTGGCTAAGTCACATCGAACACCTTACAATGCCCTTTTAATAAATATGCAGATGATGAATTATACGCTCGAGAAGGCTGAGCTAATAATAGGAATGGGAAAACAGCTCCGAGGCGAGGCTGAAAAATCAGATCAAGTTGTGAATTTTTTGAATTTTTATAATAATCATCCTCACGGAAATTCATATGTTCAAAATTTATCACAAAGAGCTCTTGACGTGTCAGCAGGAAGGCACCAAGCGATAATGAAGACCAGAAACTATCCCATGTTGAAAAGCAAAAAGCTTTCGAAGGGTGAGATGAATGCCATGAAAGGAGCTTTTAGTGTGATCCACCACACCTTCAACACGGCAGCTGATCCTACAGTTCTATTTGTTACAACTGGAATTCCAAGGGGTTATGTAGAACATCTTATTCTCGAGGAATTTGACATTGTCGACGGGAACTCGTCCGGCGAGTCTCATTTCCCAGCAATGCAGCTATCCCTACAAAAATGGTCAGGACTTACAGGTGAGTTCGTGGGGAGCTCGACGCAAAATTGCTTCCTCGAAGATTATCTGAAACAAGACAGTTTTGATAACTTTGCTGATTCCCCGCCAACATCGATGACTGATATGGTCCATCGAGCCCTAATTTACAATCCTCAGACTCACGTATCCATGCTGGGCCTCGATTGGTTAGAACAATGGCCGGTCAATGAACTCTCCCGCTCGCGAGCGCTTAAAGCTATGAAGTTGGAAATCCAGTCTTTCCTAATGAGAAAATTTTTCTCTATTACAACACCTCTTGATCTTTTCTTAGAAGATATGATCCCCGGCCCGGGAGGAAAATTTTCAAATCATCTAAGACCTCGATCAAATAATTCTGCGAATTTGGCATCGACAATAATGCAAAGCTTGCAGGGTAAGCAATGGAAGGAACAGATAGGAAGCATGCTTCCTAAAGACACGTTTAAAAACGTCTTCAGAAACAATAATGATGGACTTGGTACATATTTGGATGAAGAATGGCTTAAAGCATTGACTGTAACGAAGACAACTACAACAAAAACAGGGCAGCTCACAAATTTTCCGGAAATTGATTTTGCTGTTGCAGAACTATTTTTTGACGTATTTTCTACACTTCCATTTAGAGCCAATACGATAATGAGTGAAATTTTTGCACCCCTCTCTTACGAAAAAATTATATTGATGCTCTATCATCCGGATACTCTAGGCCATGTCGGTGTGTTTAATAATGACTTTAGTGACCAGTCGTCGAATAGTACAAATTTTGAGGACCCTGACAGCCCTGGAACTGTAAGTCTATATACTTATGAAACAGTGGCCCAGTTATACAGTGGTATTGATAGACCTTAGAAACGAAAACATTATGAATCTTGGAAATATAGTCTAGTGGGATTCGACACCAATAATATTCGATTTGGAATAGTAGATGTTCCTGAACCTCGAAACCTAAAAGCAAAGTTTGTTTATAATTTTTTTGTTCCTGACGAGCGTACAAATGCATCCGGGGACTCTCGTGTGCAGGGAAGAACTATATCGGGTGCTGCCGGAGAATTTCAATTTGAAAATGAGCCCACGGTTCTTGATGCAAGGGTACCTAGGTACGTCCTCTTAGAGTGGACCCCGGGTTATGTTGTCAATTATAAACAGAATCAACTCGTATACACCCCGGCGGGCATCGAGGCTGCCACCACGTCAAAGATAAAGAAAGAAGTTTCTATTTCGACCAATCGATTCATTTCAACCACGACTAGCGACCCAGATGGCCCGGACAGAATCGCAGCAAAACTTCATGCACTTAGTTCTTTGGAGAACATTAGTTTTGAAGATACTGACCAAACAAAAAAACTGGCTGAAATTATCGGTGACGGAATTACAAAAAATACTCTTCAACCCTTGATAAGCCCAAAGCAGTCGAGCATGATTGTCAATTTTAAGACTAATGTCGTAAAAAAAGACAAATACGACATGTCAAGAAATTTTTCTGTAAATGCTCAAATTTCACTAGATGCTGCTGACGAGATTTACGGGTCTGTAGATGATATGACACCTCTTTCTGCTTCATCAATTAGAGCAGCAGTGAAGGATTTGGTTGCCGACTGGAAGTCTACTCACCCCAAGACTGTATTAGAAGCAGATAGACAAATAAAACTAACTCCCTGGTCCTCGTCCACAAAAACAGAAATCAACCTCGACGCAAATCCAGGTCGAATTCTCGCCATCAAGCTTGTTGGGTTTTACATTGAGAAAAGTAAATATGACCCCATGGGAAATGTGGTAAATCACGAAATAATCTGGCCCATTTCCCCCGATTCGAAGACATTTGTCGATACGAAAGTGACATACGGCACGAAATATTCATACAAAATTCGCAATGTTTATTCTATTAGGGCAGAAGTTGGACAACAGATGTCGATGACGATGTATGAGATAAAGAACGTATCCCTGTACATTGCATCAAAGCCAACAGGAACAAAAACAGTATCAACCACTGAAGCCATTGCCCCCTCCCCACCGGATGGATTATTTTATAAGTTTGACTACAGCAAAGGGACGGGTCTTTGTTTGACATGGCAGATCCCAGTAGGTAAGTCAAGAGATGTTAAGTACTTTCAGGTGTTCAAAAGAGCATCAATAATGTCAGAGTTTTTTTGCATCGGGATGCTAGATTTTGATGACTCAGAGGTTAAAGTAATAAAACCTGAGTTTGTTCGTCACGACCTAGTGATAAAGACTGGCCGTACTTTACCAGACGGAACATTTAAAGTGTCCGGCCCACAAACGTATTTTAGAGATAATGAGTTTGACAGAGATAGCGGTTCAGCAATATACGCTGTGTGCGCTGTCGATGCACACGGTCTGACGTCTGGGTATTCCGCACAAACACAAGTAACATTCAACAAGACAAAAAATGCTATCGATTTGAAGTCCATTTCTAGAGCGGGCGCTCCGAAGCAATATCCCAACTTTTTTGTTGACCCAAGCTTAGACGACAGCGTTTTGATTGATAGCTTTTCGCAGGACGCGATATTTGATAGTGGACACTCAAAAGTAAAAATTTATTTTACACCTGATATGACTCACGCTGTCGATCACGACCAACAAATTGAAAGTGTAGTTGCAACAGATAAGCTAAATGGAAAGTATAAAATTCACATCATTAATTTGGATCTGCAAAAATCAACAAATGCAGAATTAGTAATAAATGACAAGAGATAATAAACAAACGATTTACGTTAAACACGATTATGTAATATTTACAGCAGGAGAAGCAAAATGGGTTTTTTAGATCACAGTACAAACAATATTATTATTGATGCAGTCCTGACGGACCAGGGAAGAAAGCGTCTCGCCAATAATGACGGAAGCTTTCAAATTTCATTTTTCTCATTGGCAGATGATGAAATTGACTATGCAACAATTGAAAAGTTTGGTAGAAGTGTCGGAAAGGAAAAAATTGTAAAAAATACTCCAATTTTCGAAGCACAAACTCGAGGCGACTTAGCTTTGAAACACAGACTTTTGACACTTCCGAACTCAACAATTGTAACGCTTCCAAAGCTTTCTATTACGACCTCTGGTACGTCTTTTTCAAACAATATTCTGACGTTAACTCAAACCATCCAGTCTGCGGTCATTACTGTAACTCAAACGATAAGCTCAAACACAGTTATACCCGACGGGACAAGTGATGTGACATTTACAATTTTTGTTCCTGATAGATTTATGAGTCTGGCCGGTCAACCCTATCTCCAGCTCGAGCCAACATCAAGAATAGCCACATACAATAAAGTAAGAACATCGGCTACAGATGGTGCAGCAACAGTAGAATTGACTTTTGTGAGACGAAACTTGACAGAAACAACTTTCAATGTTTACGGTGACGGAACGACAATCAGGTCAGTAATATCTGTGGTGGGAGATCAGTCGGGTCTAAGAAAGGAATTTCAAGTTGAAATTACAAAGTAGTAAAAGCAGGATAGGATAAAAAAATGGCAAACGTAGTCGGCGGTAGCTTTAAAGCAATTTCGCCAGAAGACATAAAAACATCAAAGTCTGTTCTAAATCAGCTAGTAGATGTAATTCAGGAAGATGTTTCCGGATCATCAACTAGACGAGCATATCAAGTATTTGTTACAGGCGGCATCGGTCCGGGTGTAACATCTTCTTTATTTCAAACAGTATATGATCAAGACTTCACACTCCAGACTTCAAACCCAATGTTTGACATGACGGTAGGATTATACTCAGGATCCAGCACAGTTTCAGATGCAAAAACAGGTGAACTCAGCGGAAAAATGCTCTTTCCCTCAGAATCTCTAATGATGAGAGAGAAGGTTGACATTTATAGGCAGTACGCATCGACGCTCCTCGGCGATGCTGATCAAGCTTTTTTTGCGCCGTTTTCAATAAGTGCTACACCAGCTACGACAGCAACCAATCGAATTAATGAAGCAATATTTTTCTCGTTCAAAAGACTTTTTACTCGAGATGGAATAAAGAAAGAAACATTTGCTGTTAGGATGTACGCGTCAGCATCTTCTGCAATTAAAGACGAAGATGCAGCATTGGGTGGCGACGGCCAGACAAACCTGGCAAAAACCAGCATTTCAGGATCTTCAATATTCACAGACATCGGAGCATCAACCAACCAGACAAATACATTTGGCGGTGGTGTCGCAACAATTAAAAATGCAGCTGACACTAACGAGTCTGTGGGACTAATTTTTTACGATGCAGGAACTATTGTTTTAGATGCAAATAAAATATTTTCTGGTTCACAGCAAATGTCAGGCACAATTTCCGCCATGGAGGCGGAATCTTCGGTTTACGGAGAAACTATTCCTGCAGGTCAAGCACTTATGGGAAGTGAAGTTGGAAATCCAGATGCATCTTTAATTCCTGACTTTTTTGTGTCAGCATCGATTGATAATATCATCAACCACATTGCATCAACTCGACTCCAGTCGGGATCATTAACAGCTGCCACTTTTCAAAACAACACCAACATCAATTCAACTCTGATATTTTGTCGAGCCACTGCAGACGAGTTCAACTATTCAACAAATCCAACATTTGTTGATGCGACGACAGGCAGAATTAAGGTTATTGACAGCGGACAAGATGATGTACAGCGAACATTTACGATGCCGACGACTGTCGGATTGCACGATCAGTTTGGTAATCTACTAGCTGTTGCAAAAGTGTCCCGGCCAATTGAGAAGAACGACGAGAAGGACATCACGTTTAGAGTTCGCTTGGATTTCTAGCCAATTCAAGGAATGCGTGAGGTCGTATGTCGATCATAAGGATAACACCGGATAACATTGATAGGTACACTTTGCTGACAAACCCTCGAAGGGTTTTCTCGTCAGCATCAACAACCATTAGTGATGTTATTGATCCGGGCGTCACGGGAAGCATAACTTTGCTTCCCGATATTAGCCCTAGAATCAAGGATGTCTACAAAGACACTAGTATTAACGCTTCCGCTTCCGACGATAGTCAGATTGAGAATCGAAGAGCGTCGATGATAAACTCTTATCCGGACTTGGATCCCGTCGATTTCTATGACTTTATGGAAGAAGTTAATGAACTTCCATCATCAGGAATGGGTGACAAAAGACAAAGTATAATAAGATTTGTACCGGGCTCTCGAGTAAATCCGAACTTCTATAGAAAGGAGTGTATACGAAAAACACTGTTTCCCTACTACAGATCTAGTTACACATCTTTACAGTACACGTACACCAACTATCATTCTTTGAATTTTGTCACGTGCTCTCTTTTACCTTCGTCATCTGCTCTGATATATCCATGTAGTACCGGAACAGTTGCTCTGGAAAATACAGCATTTTATGCTCCTAGTTCGAGTTTTACTTTTGATTTTTACGTAAATCCCAGATACCCAGAAGAAACTGGTGGAGAATACACACCCGGAACTATTTTTCACATGTCTTCGTCATATGCAATTAGCTTAGTGACTGGGTCTTCTCGATCCACAGACGGAAAAAAAGACGGATATAGAATTTTATTGCAGCTGAGTCAAAGCGCTGAAATCGCTCCCCGTACCGTTTCTATTTCTGGAGATAGTGTAACTGCTCCTGATACTGATATTGATCCAGGATTTCTTTTTGTATCTTCTGACAATTCTCTAAAGAGAAATACATGGCACCATGTAGCTGTCAGATGGGGAGGATCCGAGATCCAGGCTGGTTCCGGATCATTTATCATCGACAATGTTGAAAGAGGCTCATTTAACATATTGTCTGAGTCTGTGATGGCACCGGTGCAGACAGCACCAAATCAACATGATGCTGACGCACTATTCATCGGTAATTTCTACGAAGGTACAAACTACAATCAAGAGCCCATCGCCGGATTCTTTAATCCTTCCGCCGCGGCTGAGTATGGAACGATTTCTTTCAATTCTGACGCTTTGGAAAGAGATCCAGAAGATTATCATTTGCGCCACCCGCTAAATGCTGAAGTTCACGATTTGAAAATTTTTAACAACTTCAGAACTAGCAAACAAATATACTCTTCTTCTGTTGCAGGATTTGCTTTTGATCCCTATTATGCAAGAACAGGTGTGACTGGATCAAATCCATATTTGTCGGGGTCGAGTGCAGAAGAGGGACTTCTATTTTATTTACCACCCTTTTTCACAAAAGTTTCTCCAAAGCGCTACATAAATCAAACACCCTTCTTTTACACAACTGGATCCTCAGAAGATCCCTTCAATGTTGCAATGTCCTTTGGCATCGGCGGCCACGAGCTAAATTTGGAAAACTTTACAAGAGAGTTTGTAAGGGGGTTTTATCCGAGAGCGCTGGGTTTTGAGCCATCTAGAGTTAACGCCACCACTTCAGAAGCTCTGACGGCGAACCAGTTTATTTATGCATCTGGAAGCAATAGAAAAAGAAATTTGGCTGTTCTTCCGTGTGATAATGGAAAGTTTGTTCCTAATTTCCGTATGCTTTTGACACAGTCATTTACAACAGCAGTGAATGGATCATACCTTGATAGGTTCAAGAATGATTTTGGATCTTTAGACTTATCTATGATTGATCTTCGAGAAATGGTAAGTACTGCAAGTCTTCCAAAGATTACTGATGTACACACGCTATCAGGCGACGACGACGGAAGTATTCTTGTTCCAATTATGGGCGCGTCCCCCGAAGATCCTGCTGTTTCTCCCGGAAACATACTCACAATTTTACAAAGAACTCATGATCCTAGTTCTAATGAAGTTGTATTTTTCGATATTTCGAATATTTTTTACGGGGACAAGATAAAACCAGAAACAGTCGTCCTCAAGGACTTGGCAGTTACAGGTTCTGCGGGAAGAGTACAAATTACTCTAAGAGACGACGGCTACGGAAATCTATATCGAGCTGACTCAGACAGCAAGCACGCTAAGTGGGCCTCGGTTGGAAATGTAATTTATGAAGAAGGTATAATAGTAGTAAAGTCTCCCAACATTCCCATGTTCGGAGAAGACGCGTGGGAGATTACTTTTGAAGGGCAAAGAAATATTCATGTACTAGAAGTCAATGTCGTCGCAGACAAAGGCATGATCAATTCTTCTTCTAATCCCACATACAAAAAACTGATCCCGACTGATGTCCCCAGTGAAAACGCATCAGAGTTTGTGTATCTAACAGGCATGCAATTGCATGATGATAACTTGAACGTTGTCGGTCGAGTAAATTTAGCTCAACCGATTGTAAAAAGAGACGGCGACAGATATACAATAAGACTTAGGATGGATTTTTGAAAATATTGGGTTTGGATGTGTCAACATCAAATGTGGGTATTTGTCTGATTGACACAGATGATTCGCAGAGACACTTTGTTTGTTTAGCTACAGGTATACCCATTTCAAATAAGAAAGGCCTCTACGTGAAATCCTGCGTGGTCCAGGATTCACTTATCGCAGTAGGAAAAGATCATAAGATCGATGTTGTTGTCGTCGAAGAATCCTTACAAGCTTTTCGTCGTAATATGTCGTCTGCGAAGACGATCTCTGTCTTAAACCGTTTCAACGGAATAATAAGTTTTATTGCTAGAAAAGAGTTCGACTGTCCAGTTGTTTTGGGTAATGTCATCGCTGTCCGAAACAAAATAGGACTAAAGCTAGATAGAAAGTCAGATCAAACAACAAAAGAGCAAGTTTTTGAATGGGTTAAATCCCATGAAAATATGGAAAATTTTATTTGGCCCACCAAAATTCTTAAGTCTGGACCTAACAAGGGAAAAGAAAAGTTCGAGTCATATTGCTATGATATTGCAGATGCATTTGTAATGGCAATTTGGGGTGCCAAACATTTGAAAAAAGAAGATCTAGATCCTACAATTGTATAGTGAATCTTGAAAAGTCTAAAAAAATAAGGCTTATAGAAGCTGCCTTTGGCAAGAGTTATCTAGAACCTGGCGAAGAAAATGTTCATGTGTCATGCCCACAATGTAATGATGGGCGTGAGACAAAGAAAAAATTGTATATTGCTCTGGAAACAGGGTGGTACAATTGTTGGGTTTGTAACACATCGGGAAAAAATATCAACTTTCTTTTTAGAAAGTATTCATCAAAACACTCAAAAAGATGTCTAGATCTTTTTCCTTCTGGGAACTTGCACTTAGAAGTTCAAAAAGAAGAAGAAATAGTTGAACTACCTGATGACTTATGTTTAATCAATAATAACACCAGAGATCCTGATGCTCGAGCTGTCCATTCTTACCTGAAAAATAGAGGGATGACTTATACAGACATTCTTCGATGGCGGGTTTGTACATCGAATAGTTTTATCTTTAGAAGAAAAGCAATTTTTCCTTCATTTGACTGTAATGGAAAGTTGAATTATTACGTTGCTAGAAGTATTGACGAAACAAAATTCAAATATACAAATGCTAAGATTTCTAAAAGTTCCATAATTTTCAATGGAATCGATATTGATTGGACACAACCTGTAATTTTAGTTGAGGGGGTTTTTGATGCTGTGAAATGCCCAGATAATACTGTTATAGCTTTGGGCTCTTCCTTATCTAAAAAATCTAGTCTGCACAAGAATCTGGTAAGAAATAGATCGACAGTGATTGTGTGTTTTGACGAAGATGCAGAGAAAAAATCACATAAAGTATGTAAGTCGCTCATAAGTGGGGGCTGCAATGTTTTCAAAACGACAGCTCGAGGAAAAGATTTGGGTGATAGAACAAAAGATGAGGTGATGAAAATATTATCTCTAGCAAAGTTGTGGCGAGAAGAAGAATCAATAAGTCACAAAATTTCCTGTATCAAGAGCGGATCAATATTATGATAAAAATAGCACATTTTGGTGATATACACTGGAGAAGTTTGTCCAGGCATGCTGAGTATCGAAAAAGCTTTGATGATGCATACAAGAAGTTAAGAGTTCTCAATCCTGATATTATTTTGATTGCAGGTGATATTGTCCATTCAAAAACACAGGGAATTTCTCCGGAAATAATCAGTAACTTGACATGGTGGTTCAGAAGTCTATCAGAAATAGCTGAGGTCCATGTGACCCTAGGTAATCATGACGGACTTATTCTAAATCCTGACAGAGAAGACGCAATATCACCGATTATAAATGCAATTGATGATTCAAACATTAAGCTTTATAAGGATTCGGGAGTGTACCCGCTGACGAACGAATATAATCTTTGTGTATTTAGCTGTTTCGATGAAGATACCTGGGATAAGGTCAAACCCGAAGAGGGGAAAATTAATATTGCGACTTTTCACGGGCCAGTGCATGGATCTAAAACTGACGAGAACTGGTTTCTTGATAGTTCAACAAGCATTGAGTTTTTCAATGGGTTTGACTATGTTCTTTTAGGCGACATACATAAACAGCAGTTTTTGACTCCTAGAATTGCTTATTGTGGATCAACAATACAACAAAATTATGGAGAAGCTCCCGGAAAAGGATTCTTGTTTTGGGGGATTGATAAAGATAATTTTCGAGCGAAACATGTCGAAGTCTATCACAACTCTCCGTTTGTGACATTATCATATGAGGGTAATTTAGACACTCTACAAACACTTGTGGAAGAATTTCCGGAAAAAGCACGCTTTAGAATTCGAGTAGGAGAAAACATAACACAAGCTGAGAGAACTCAAATTAGAGCAGCAATAAAGGGTGTGTCATCCCCTAGAGAAATTGTCTTTAAGACAGATGAATCTGAAGTTTCAAAGCAGATATCAGAAGAAATGTTGGATGACAATGAGGCACTCGATAGTTTTGATGCTGTCTGGGCGTTGGTGAAGGATTATTATTTACAGACAGACTTGGGTGAACGGACAAAAGATCTTATGTCGAAGGCACTTGCTGATGCATGGAATAAAGCAAAAATTGCTGACGATGTGGCGTCAGGAAGATGGTCAGTTAGAAAAATTGAGTTTGATAATATTTTTGGGTATGGTGAAGATAATATTGTAAATTTTGATTCCACCACCGGAATTACAGGAATTTTTGGTAAAAATAGAAGCGGAAAATCTTCAATTTGTGGTGCCCTAACTTATGCCCTGTTTAATGGCACCGATCGAGGGCCGATGAAGAGTATGCATGTAGTCAACGCTCGAAAAAATTACTGTCGAGTAAAAGCTGTTGTGACAAAAAAGGGAAATAACATTCTAATCGATAGGCAGACTGTAAAGAAAACCAATAGAAAGGGCCAGGTCAATGCTACAACCCACCTCAACCTTTTTGAGTGTGATGATACGGGAACTCCGATAAGAGACTTGTCTGATGAGCAAAGAAGAGAAACAGAAAAAACTCTTCGAAAACATATCGGAACTCTGGATGACTTTCTTTTAACATCTCTAGCTTCGCAAGGAGATATAAATCGATTTGTAAAACAAGGCTCCGCAGAAAGAAAAACTATTCTTGCTAAGTTTCTTAGACTCGATATTCTTGACCAGCTTCAGAACGTAATAAAATCGGAAGTTACTGCGTCAAAATCAGCTCTGGCAAAAATACCTGAAAAAGAGTTTGAGGCCCAAATTTTTGATAAAAAATCAAAGATGAATGCAAGAAAAACAGAAAGAGAAGAAGAAGTAGAGGCTCTTGAAAAAATTTCTGAAATACTAACGTCTATTGTATCCTCTCTCGAAAACAGTCCGGACGAGACAAAATACACCCATACTGAAGTCGAAGATCAGGAGTGTAGGCTTCTTGAAGCATCTGATGATTATCAAAAAATTAAAGCTGATTTAGAGACTCAAAAGCTAACCCGCGACGCTTTACGTGAAAAGCTTTTAGAAATTGAAGATCATCTGAAGAATGAAGATGTTAGCAACCTTAGAGAAGTAAAAAGTCAGTCTGTAGAGACAGAAAGAACCTTATTGGTCACAAAGGGTGAGATAGAAACAAAATCAGCACAGCTAAAAGCAGACAAAAGAGCTGTAAAAAAACTGTCTGATGTTCCTTGTGAAGATGCTTTCCCCACATGCAAGTACATAATCAGTGCTAAAAAAGCACAAGATTCTTTGCTTGAAAAGCAGGAGAATATAAAAAATTCTAGAAAATATGCAAATGCTTTAAAGACAGAACTGAAAAAACTACTGTCACAAAATGTTGATGAGCGTCTGTCTAAAATTCATGAAGAAGAACAACAAGTATCAATTGCTAGACAGGAAATATCTGCGTGTGACTTGATTATTGTTCGACTCGAAACAAGAAAGAGAGCTATATCTCGAGAAAAATTAGAAATTTCTTCACTTCTAAACAAAATGAAAATGAATCTGTGTGACGAGGAAACTGCAAAGCAAAGAGAAATTTTGGTAAAAAAGAAAAAACTAGCTGAAGAAAAGCTAAAAATTTCAAAGGACAAGATTCAAAGTCTCTCTGAGCGAATTGGGTTATTAACAGCTGAGATTGAGCAGTTGAGAAAAGACAAGATCAATTACGAAGAAAACAATCTTCACTGTACAGTTCTAAGTCTTCTTAACAAGTCTTTAGGGCGAGATGGAATTCCTTTGCAGATTGTCAAAAGAAAATTACCGATCATCAATCGAGAAATTTCTAACATTCTGACTGGTGTAACCGGCTTTACAGTCGAGCTAGAATCAGATAACAAGGGTATGGATATTATTCTTGACTATGGAGACTCTAGACGAATTATTGAGTGTTGCAGCGGAATGGAAAAAATGATGGCATCTTTGGCAATAAGAACTGCACTCATTAGAGTCTCCTCTTTGCCAAAGTCAGATATGCTAATAATTGACGAAGGATTTGGGGCACTTGACTCTTCGAATATTGAAGCTTGTGCTGCACTTCTTCGAAGTTTAACAAAAACATTCAGATCGATACTAATCATATCACACGTAGACAGCGTAAAGGATGTGGTAGATAATGTCATTGAAATCTCAACAAGTGGCGAGCATGACTCAAAAGTCACATTCTTATAAGGGAAGCTACCGAATTGTTACTGTTCCTTATGAAAAATCTTGCGCGTGTCCAGTCTGTAAGCTAGTCTTTAAAGATGACCGTGACATCGAATCTTTCTTTTCACATGGTGCATGTGCAGAGTGTCGAGATACTTACTACTATCCAAATGCCGACAAGTGGAATGAAGGCTGGAGACCAGATAGGGCGGAGAAAAATACATGACATTTAGAGAAAATAATATTCTAGGAAATCTCATAAACACAACTTATGGTAAATCGTCTTCACTAGCTGGCGACTATTCGATCAAATGTGATCTTGCTGGGGATGTAATGACGCTAAAATACACAACAATCGTTCATTTTGCGTCTGAACAGGGGTTGACAAATCAGGTAACGAGATGTCAAGAAGAAGCACAAAATAGGCTGCAAGACTTTCTTTCCAGGATGAAAAAGGATTTCAAGGAAGAGTCGGGAAATGCTCTCAAGACGACAGATGTCTCATCATCAGATAATATTGAACTAATTCAATCAACTTCAAATTCCCCAAGAAAAATTGCATACTACCGAATGAACCATACTCTAGCCATGGACTAGTGCCATGGCAGCAGGTCCCACAAAATCGCAAGCAAAAGAAATTGTAAAGAGCGGAAAAGATCCCGTTTATTTTATAAATAAGTACGCTAAAATCCAGCATCCCCAGCGGGGTCGAATAAAATTTGACACCTACTCATTCCAGGATGACTGCGTTCGAGCTTATAACGATCATAGATTCAATGTAATAGTCAAGTCTAGACAGCTAGGGTTATCAACTGTCTCAGCAATATATGCTGTGTGGTTAGCAATATTCTATAGGGACAAAAATATTCTTGTAATTGCAACCAAGTTAGCAGTTGCACAAAATTTTATAAAAAAAGTAAAGATAGCCCTCGACTCACTACCTTCGTGGCTTGTTATGCCCGGAGTTAAAGAACGGACAAAAACTCACGTAGCATTTACAAACGGCTCACAAATAAAAGCGATTCCCACGTCAGAAGATGCCGGCCGATCCGAAGCACTTTCTTTACTCATTGTGGATGAAGCAGCTTTTATTAGAAACTTTGACGAGTTATGGATGGGACTTTATTCAACGCTGTCCACGGGCGGACGAGCAGTAGTAATTAGTACTCCCAACGGAATCGGCGGAATGTACCACAAGCTTGCTGAAGAAGCTAAATTGAAGCAAAATCAATTCAATCACATCGAGTTACCCTGGTGGGTACATCCTGAAAGAGATGATGAATGGTTTCAGTCTGAATCGAAAAACATGTCAAAGAAGCAAATTTCTCAAGAGCTTCTTTGCGACTTTTCGGCATCTGGTGATACATTTGTTACTAGCGAAATCGTCGAGATGCTTCGCATGCAAATTGAGACTCCCATTGAGAAATGGGGGCCCGGAGGTAATGTTTGGCAGTGGAAGTACCCAGCTCACGATGGTGAGTATGTGATATCAGCGGATGTAGCTCGAGGCGACGGCGGAGATTATTCAACTTTTCAAGTTCTCGATGCAAAAACTTGTGAGCAGATTGCAGAGTTTAGAGGAAGAATCCCACCTGACCAGTTTGGTCTGCTTCTAGCCGAGGCTGGTAAAAGATACAATGATGCTTTGGTTTGCCCAGAAAATAATACGTTTGGCTATACAACAATTCTTAAGCTGGTCGAAGTGGGTTATAAAAATCTGTATTTCAAATCAGCAAAAGATAAGTTCAATGTTTTGTATGGTTCTAATCCCACAGGTTCTGTGTCAAAAATTGGATTTCATACAAATGTCGCGACACGAGGCCCAATTCTAACTCTCTTAGAAGAAAGACTGAGAAATAAAACACTAAAGGTTCGTTCTTCTAGACTGACAGAAGAACTAAAAACATTTGTGTGGAAGGGAAATAAAGCGCAGGCAAAAAAAGGATCACATGACGACTTAGTGATGGCCTTGGCTATTGGTAATTCTCTTGTTGAAGCATCCGGTCCCCACGCAGTTAAAAATGTTGACATGGCTAAAGCCATGCTCGGAGGATTTTCTGTAAATGCAGAGCCTGATAATAAAATAAAGCCCATAAGACACTTTAATGGAATTAATCCTCTGATTCCGATGCCCGCCGATGCGTATGCAGCATCCAGAAGATCAGAAGACGATATTGAGGAATTTTCCTGGTTATTAAAGTAACGTTTTGATTTGAATGTCTATAATCATTCGGACAAAGATATTTAGTGGCCAGGAGATAAAGTGCCAGATAACAAAGGATCACTCTTTACGCGTCTTACTAAACTGTTTCGATCAGGACCAGTTGTTCGCAGAAAAGTAAGAGACTACACACAGCCAGGAGCTTCGTCGGCCTTAGAGGTCTTCAGAAAAGCTCATAGTGATGTGTATAATAGCACTTTAAGCGCTTACGGAGCATTTGATAGAATGTCTCGTTATAGCGACTTTTCCGAAATGGAGGCAACTCCTGAAATTGGATCTGCTCTAGACATTTACTCTGAAGAATGTGTCAGCAGTGATGAAAAGGGAAAAGTTCTACATGTGTACTCAGAAAATACTCGAGTTCAAGAAATTCTAGAAGAACTCTTTTATGATATTCTTAATGTAGACTTCAATTTGGTGATGTGGGCAAGAAATTTATGCAAGTACGGTGATTTCTTTCTCTTTAATGACATATCCCCAGAGTATGGCGTCATTAATGCTTATCCCATTTCAATTAGTGAAATTGAGAGAGAAGAAGGGTTTGATGCAGATGACCCAATGGCAGTGCGATTTAGGTGGATAACACAGGGCAACCAAGTTTTAGAAAACTGGCAAATTTCTCACTTTCGACTGTTGGGAAATGATGCATTCTTACCCTATGGGTCTTCAGTTCTTGAATCAGCAAGAAGAATTTGGCGACAACTTATTCTTATGGAGGATGCGATGCTTGTTTATCGAGTGATTCGTGCACCTGAGAGAAGAGTTTTTTACATTGATGTAGGAAATGTTGCACCAGAAGAAATTGAAAATTACATGCAGCAAGCCCAGTCAAGTTTGAAAAAGCAGCCCGTAATTGACAAGACAAGTGGTCAAGTAGACTATCGTTATAATCCATACTCTGTTGACGAAGACTATTTCTTACCTGTCCGCGGCGGAGAATCAGGAACAAAAATTGATACTTTGGCGGGAGGTTCAAATGCAGCTGCCATTGAAGATGTACAGTATATTCAGAAAAAATTATTTGCTGCCCTAAAAATTCCCAGAGCATATTTGGGTTATGATGAAGACGTAGGGTCAAAAGCAACACTGGCCCAAGAAGACATTAGATTCAGCAGGTCAATCCAGAAAATACAAAAAACACTAATTGCTGAACTCAATAAAGTCGCAATGATTCATCTGTACTGTCATGGATTTGAGGGCGATCAGCTATCAGATTTTAATCTTAGGTTAACAAATCCATCATCAATTGCACAACAACAAAAACTAGAACTAATTCGATCGCAGTTTGAAATTGCAGGAACAGCTCCTGAGGGTGTTGTCGATAGAGAATGGATTAGAAGAAATATTTTAGGTCTCACATCTGAAGAGATTTCTGGAATTAAAGACGGAAGAATTTCTGATAAGGTTGAGGACGCAGAAGTTGAAGCCGGCGCTGAAGCCGCCTCCACTGAAGGCGGAGGAGACGCGGCTGCTGATGAAGGTGGAGAAGAAGATCTATTTTCTGGAGATAAGCCCGAGGGAGACTTATTGACAGCTCTTCCAGGTGTCGGTGATAACTTGGACGAGGACGACGAAGATCCAGAAGACTTTATGCTTAATCTTTCAATGGATGATGAAAATGCTCCCGAAAAAGCACAGACAAAAATGAACGCATTCGGGGGACCCATAAAAGCAAGTAGAAAAGTAAGAAATGGCCCTGACTCGACTCATATGCCTGATTTTGAAAAAATTGTATCTGTTGGGAAGCGTGCAAGAGGACAGGACAGCATGAACAAACCGTTCGACAACGATTTTATCATGAACCCTTTGCCAGAGCAAAACATACAACCTGTAAGACCTCGGCTTACCAGCGATCTACAAAGAATGATGACATCCATGGACAACATAATAAATATTAAAAGGAAGTCTCTACTTTCAGAGATACTATCCGAAGACAATAACGGAGAAGACCAAAATGGCGAAGCATAATAAAAAACGCAACGTCGGTTTGATTCATGAGCAGCTAGTAAGATATGTGGCCAGCTCCTTGATCGCCGAAGACAAGAAATCTGCAGAAATTGCAATTCAAATTATTTCTAATAATTTTGTGAAAGGCACAGAACTCTATAAAGAGTTCAGGCTTTTCAATGCTCTGGTAAACCTACCAGTAGGGAATAGAAGCCTAGCAGAAAGAGTTTTGAATGAGAGTAAATCTGCAGCAAAGTCACACAATGCTCAAAATCTAAGAGTACAAAAATCAAAACTTATAAAAGACATAAACAAAAAGTTATCAGAATCGAAAAGATTTTATGGCCTAAAGATTTCAAATTATAAGCTCTATGCAACAGTCCAGACTTTGCTCAATGAATGGCGAGGAAAACCTGTCTTGGATCTAACTGAAAAAGCAAAATACGAAGAAAAAGTTGTTGATTGGCTTTCAAGAAATGCAAGTTCTGAAAAAATTGATGAAGCAAAGTCTGATCCCTTGGTACGAAGACTTATGTACCAAAAGTTTGAAGAGAAGTATAAAGATCAACTTAGCAAAACACAAAAAGAAGTCTTAGAATGCTCTGTTCTTGGGACAGATGAAGAGTTTGTTCAAATCATTAAAGAGACAAAAAAGAGCGCTCTCATATCTCTTTCTAGATTTGAACAAGTATGTAACAATAATCTTTTGGGTGAAAATATTGAGAGTGTTTCTAATCGTGTTAGAAATTTACCTGAAGAAAAAACAGATGATGTCGTTGCAAAAACACTACACCTCATACACTTAATAGAGGAGATGAGCACAAATGAATGAAAGAAAATTACTTACTGAGTGGCTTGCATTTGACTACTCACCTGAGAAAATTAAAGAGAGTCGAGAGCTCAATGGTGGAAAAATTATCATGAAGGGTGTTCTTCAAAAAGCCGACACTCTCAATCAAAATGGTAGACTCTATCCACAAACTATTTTAGAGCGAGAAGTTAGAAACTATCAAAAGTTTATCAAGGAAAATAGAGCTTTGGGAGAATGTGATCATCCTGACTCTTCTGTTGTTGAGCTCAAGAATGCTTCGCATATTATTCGTGAAGCTCGCATGGACGAAGGTGTATGCTACGGAACAGTTGAACTTCTTGACACACCCAGCGGAAAAATTTTACAAAGTCTTGTTGAATCCGGAGTGACACTTGGCATTTCATCTAGAGGCGTAGGCTCAACCAGGCGAGAAGGAGACTATGATGTAGTTCAAGACGACTTCCAGCTTATTTGCTGGGATTATGTGTCTGAGCCGTCAACTCCGGGAGCATTCATGATGAAAGAAGGCAAAGATTTTTCAAGAGCAGATCTAAATCGACATTTCACAAAATCAGATCGTTTGTTTAGACTGTTTAATGACATTAAGGAGTGGAAATAATGGCAGTCAATTGGGCAAGACCTCACCATGGTCACGCATCAGAATATCAAGTTCACGGATTTCCGTTTATAACGGGATCAGCAACTGATGAGGTTGCAACCTCCGTCTCGACAGTTGTTAGTTTTCCCTATGTGACACAGTTTGTGCAGATCACATGTTTTGATGGTGCAGACGGGCTTCTTGTGGGTTTTAGTGAGAATGGTGTCGCGCAAGCCGAGACAGCAAATGCTTTTTACGTTCCTCCAAACACAGCATATCCGGTCTTGGAAGTCAAATGTAGAGAAATTTTTTTTAGGGCAGCATCAAACACATCGGGATTCACGATTGTGGCAGGTCTCACAAATGTAATAGACTTTCCAGCGCTTTCGGGCTCTAATGGTTTCGAAGGAATAGGCTAATGGCTAAAGTCACCAAAAAAATGCTAAAAAGTGTTGTCAAGGAGTGTTTGGTTGAGATTTTATCTGAGGGACTGGGAGACGATGATACAGGGGTCCTTGTTGAAACGACTTCTAGACGACACAACAAAAAGAAAAGTACAAAAAGATCCATTTATGATCAAATGGATGAAGCATTTGAGAAGACCCCCGCGGGTACAGACCATGTAACTTTTAGCGATAGGGCCAACCAGGCAGCCAAAGCTGCAACATCGGATCCAATCTTACAGAGTATCTTAGCTGATACAGCCAAGACAACACTTCAAGAGCAGTATCAACACGAAACACAAAGCCCACAGTCGCTGATGTCCAGTGATATTCAGACAGCAGCTCCCGATTCTTTGGTTGGAGGAGGAACTGCAGGCATCGACATCAGTTCTTTATTTGGTGAAGCGACAAAAAATTGGGGCGAATTGCTAGAAAGATCGACAGCAGGCCCACTATAGAGATATTTAGAATCACTGAGCCCTCGAGGCATGGAGAAGTAAAATGGCAAAAAGAGTTAGAAAAATTACACCCGCTTTTCTAAAGAACATTATCATGAGTGAAGCGAGAAAACTTCAAAAAGAAACCCTTGAGACAGGCATTAACGACCCTGAAAAGATTGATGCTGAAGAGACTGATGCAGATGAATTTGCTGACTCTTTAGCTAAGGATATCGATCACATCAAAGCTCTCAAGATTCACGAAAAGAAGTTGGTTAGACAAATCAAAAAAATCCGCGAGGCAAAGAAGATGCTTGTCCGCCGAGTGACTAAAAAAGTATAGAAAGCGCTTAGGAGAATAAAATGGCCATCACAGTAACTACAACTTACACTACAAACACCAATTCGGCTGACGCCACGCATGGCCTCGGCGCCGGCGGAACTGCAGGCGCGATGGGTTCAAGAAACAAAACATCTCTGCAGGGAATTTTTTCGGCATCACCCATCGTAGGGTATGCAGGAGCCGCCGCGGTGGCGGATCAAGCAGACATGTCCACCTCAGCTGCTCTGAAACTCTGGTTCTTTAACAATGTTATAAAAGGAACTGATTCCGACGGCGGCGGAGCATATGGTCTGGGTATATTTGACAAGGATTTCGGAGCAGCTAAAGGCGCCGGCCTCCCAACACCACCCAACTTGTCAACGTCAGCGATGACCCTGTTGCCCACCGAAGGCAAACCCGCAACCGGCTTCGTCCCCAACCCAACATCTCCGGGAGAAGGAAACTTTGGCGCCGGAGACAAGGCCGCTGCACCAGAAGCTTTCATATCTGAGCTGACCGCCGATGGCGCAGCTTTTGTAGGTCAAACGATTGTTGAGGCCCAGGATCT
>TARA_R110000824_G_scaffold8899_1_pt1 | contig 20573 bp, 46 predicted proteins | sample TARA_R110000824 | Tara Oceans TARA_R110000824 (sample SAMEA4397747) | marine metagenome | biome: Polar Biome; feature: [MES] marine water layer (ENVO:01000295) within the mesopelagic zone...; material: water (ENVO:00002006), including particulate matter (ENVO:01000060) such as......
TCCTTACAATCCTCGATCATGCTGACTCTTGACTTAACAATGATTTCTAATTCCTCAACCTCTGCGGCCGTCCAGACAGCCGACGAAGAATACCCAAGACGAGGGTAATTAAACGTAAACCGATACCGCTCAAACCCCGGCCATTTTTGGGCCGCTTGCCAGACATACGCCTGAGCCTGAAACTGATCCTTAACCTCGTTATCGGAAATGCCAGCCCAAAAAGTTTTCCAGTCGATTTGTTCTAACTCGTCACCCCTCGCGTAAACTAGATCCGGAGTCCACTGAAGACCCTCTTTTTCTAGAACCTGAGTTTCCTCGGCCAATAAAAACGCATCGAGATCTAACTCAAACGTCAAGCCCCATTTCTCGCTCAGAGACTCGACCTCCTTCACTAAATGGGTAGGTAAGCGGAGCCTCGTGATTGCCTCGTAAACAGCCCCCTGAAGCTCCTCAGCGTCACATTTAAGATTAAGAAGAGCTAACCTCTTGATGTAAATTTTCGCTGCCTCGTGGAACGCTGAACCCCGAAGAGATTCGTCGCTGCTGTCAACGATTGGGTCTTCCCGTTCATAAAGTTCGTAGAACCGCTTCGGACAACTAATCGCCTCTAAGGCCGACCGTCTATACACCGGCATCGTGTCACTCATTCGTTCCACCATTTACCCCAAAGGGTCCAAGTGGTTCGCCCTCACCCCTCGCCCCGGCTTGCTCTGCTGCGAGCCTGTTGGACTCCGAGAGCATGAACTCTAATAGCTGGCCCTCTCTCCCTTGAAAATTCTGAAGCTGAACCAATCTATTCGCATCATTCCAGCCAAGAACATTGAAACCGGCATCGATCCGAGCCGCCAATTTAGGATCGAGTTTTCCTAGAGCCTCCTTGATTAGCTCACTATTACTAACCAGATCAACCCCGCTCGACCCATCGACAATCGCCTTCTGAGTCTCACCGGGACCACCGACATCCTCAAGCTCTACAACCTGACCCCCGTCAAGCATTTCCTCCGAGGCTAGAATCCCCTGAAGCACATCGGCAAACTCATCCCTCAGCGCATACGAAACAGCCCTCGCCGTATACATTCGCTCTGGGTATTTCCCATACATAACACTGCTCGCCAGACCAGCATTTTTTGCATCTTCTAAATTAAAGACACGCTTCGTCGAAGCCCGACCTACCCGCTTCACTGTCACCGTGGCTTCTGGTGGGTTGGCCTTGAACTTCACCCGGCAAACCTCCATCAAACCACTCGCCTCGACCAACGCTCTCATCGTTGATGCGTAGAGCGTAACTTTCCCCTTAATGACCGCCATACCGTTCAAGCTCGCCAGCGGACCCAAGCCCAACTCGGACCCGTACTGGATCGCAGCCAGAATCTCCTCTGGCTTGTTCCGGAAACTATCCGGTACAAAGCTCGTCCCTGCTATCCTGCTGGAGAAATCAACAGCCTCAGAGAACGTCCTCGGCTGCAACGATATAGACCGGTCATACGGGGTAATTGCTTTACCCATTTCCTAGCTCCTTCCAAAAGCGAATACGCTTTATATATTTATAATCTTACCAAAATATCCCCACCGAGTCAATCACAGATCTCCCATTAAATAGAGTTTGCGCTGCATGAGCTTTTCGACGAAACGATCTTTTATTTTTTTTAATGCAATCGACCTATCCATATTTCCCGGCTGAGTAATTTTGTGCCTCCGGAGGTGATTGAACCCGTCATCGGGAAGACTCAATAACGCCCGGTACGCCTCTGCTCTGCGAAGGTCTTTCTCTAACACTATTCGACCTCGCAATATCGCATCACGGTCCTGATCAAGTTGTCATAATCTCCACTCGTCGCTTCGGCCTGAAACTGATCACGATACTCCTTCGGTGCGCCTAAATTCCGAAGTTCACGGTTGACCATCCCCAACACCCCAAACGCATTTCCATCACACGTTGTTAGCTCGACCACCGGAACATACTTTGCATTTACCTCGATAGTCATCAGACCTCCTCTCTCGCTTTGCACCACTCGCGCATTTTCTCAACACTCCCGAAGCACTCGGACGGAGTGCAGTTGTAAAAGAATTTAGCCCAAACCGGAAGCGCCTTCAGGTTGCTCGCGTCAGCCCGACTTACCGCGGCCATCAAATCATTCTCGATTACCGCTGTCAGAAAACCGCCGGGGCGTTTTCCCTCGACGACGTAACGATACAGCGAAGGCAGCATCGTGGTTGGAAGCTCATCGTAAAAAGATGATTTCAAACCCTCGTCGAGCATCTCCACGATCCATTTATTTTCCATCCTGTAACCCTCCGAAAGCAAGCAAGACGATAGGTCCATCGCCGCACGTTCTTTCTCTAAATCAATGCTATCTTTCATAAGACTCATAGTGCCTCCCTTATTCTCCGTTATGGAGAAAACAAGCCAGTTTACGCATCCCATCAACCGCTTTCTTCGGAGTGTTAAGAGAACCAAGCTCGCTGCCGTCTGGCAGCAGGAAGTCGACACCTTGCTCGATTTTTTCCAGCACTTCTTCGTCGGTAAAGCATTCATCGATATACGAGCAACTTCCTCGTCCAATCGGATGATCCATTGTCCAAACAGTGCGGCTCCCGTTGGTGCCATAGTCGAACGTCACAGGTTCGGGCGCTAGGCCTGTATCGTTTCTTACGGCGAGAACCCTTGGGTCCATCACTGCACGTTGTTTCTCTGAATCAATGCTGTCTTTCGTAAGACTCATCGTTAGCCTCCCTTTCCTGCATTCTGAATCACTCGGGGCAATGTTCATTCCAGTCCGGTGCAAACCGCGTTTCCGCACGGGTGGTGATTAACTTTAGTCGCGTCGGAATCACCACGAAGTCATTGCACGCTTCGCAGCATCGACCATCGTTGACCGGGGCTGCGTTGTGACCCAATGCCCAGCCGTTCCACTCGACCGGGATCGGATCCTCGCAGATGGAACACGTATGAAGTTTCGTAGTCATTGTGTCTCCTTTCACATTCTGAATCCGTAGTCCGTCCACATCTCAGCCGCGATTCCCTCCGGAGTGTCTCGCAACGCTGCGTCCAAAGAACCACCAGCGGAAAACGTTGACCCGCTCTCCTCAAAACCGCCCTCTGGCATCATTTCACCGACGCCACGGGCTGCTTCTTTAGGAGTGCCATAAACATTCTCAATCTCTTCCCGAGTAACGCTGGCGCGGACGCCAGCATACTTGTGAGGTAGTCCCCAATGCTTCGCGCAGACCGGCCCGTAGCCAACCTCGATAGAACCGGCATCGGTGATCGTCGTTCCGCAGAAGGAGCAAGCACCGGAAAACTCAGCATAAGCCTTCGCAAGCCCAGTTGGGTCTGCGCCGACTTTTGCAAGGTGAGCAATCAACGCATCATCGAAAAGATCAGGCGCATCCCACGCTCCGACCACATCACCGTTCGGACGAACAAGCCCGACGTACTCCCTGTCTCGCTTGACCGTGACAGAGCCGGGAACCTTGCTTCGTTCGCCTGTTAAACCTAAGACTAATTCGGCCTCACCATCCGAATCCAAAACACGCAGCTTCGGAAACTTCAAACCGCGCTCACGTGCAGCCGTAATGAACTCGATCACGCCGGTCAAATCCGCGTGACCACGAACCGCAGACCGCTTCGCCTTTTCGACTTCCCATGCAGCCTTCGCAACATCGCACGCCGCCTCGGTCGAATGCCGAGCGCCCGTTGCTCTCGACCAAACGATCTCAGCGCCAGCGGGGAATTTTCCTTTGCAAGACTTGCACCAACCGGGAAACTTTGAACGCATCGTCCTAGCCATCCTTCCCTCCTTGATTACATGTCTAGTATAAACTAAACAGTAATATATTTCAACTCTTTACGATAAGGCTTATCAAATAATCCACCCGCGCCGGTTCCGCTTTAAGCGTCTGTAAGACGCTGGGATCTTGCAACTTGGGTTTTTGCCAAGGCTCGTCACCATTAGGAAATCCGCGCGCGTCTTACCCACGCTTTTGGTGTCATACCAGAATACGTACATTTGCGGGGCGTGTGCATCTCCAAAATCTACCCACACCACGCGGCCCACGGTTTCGGTGGGATATGCAGGTTTCATATGGGGGTTTATTTTTGACCCCGTATAGGTGCAAACCTCGGTGCCAAGCGGCATCATGTGCGTGAATTTCTTAAACACGTAGCCCTTTACACCTGAAAGTTTTCTACGCTTCTCCCATGCGTAACGTTTTTTTGTGTGGTCAGGTTTTGCAGCCTTATACGCTTTCACTTCTCGCTGCACCCGGTCCGCTGCTTCCAGCGCAGTCTCGCCGGTCTTGCTGAACTCGACTCTGCCTCCACAAAAATGCTTCGGGTCAGGATCTCGCATTGTCTCGCCTCCTCGCTATCTCATGGTGCATATGGATTGTCGGCCCATGATTCGTTGTCGTGGCACTTCGCTGTGTAATACGCTCGACGCCTCACACACATGGTGGCACCACCAAACATCTGTCCTTGATTCGGAGCGCGTCTCGGTCTTTCAAATTCACGGCGAACTTGACTGGTGGCTAGTCCTTTTCTCACGAGCTTTTTCACGAGTCTCCGCGTGGCTTCAAAAGTCATATTCAGTTCAAATGAAAGAACCCTTGCGGAAATTCCATACGGTTCGTTGATAAGAATGGCTTCTGCTTTTTCTTCTAAAGTAGTCATTGTTTTGTCTCCTCGCTACCGAATCTTTCTTCGCAACATCGCACGCTTACCATAAGGGCTGTCGGACCTTACTTGGCGGCAGAGTGTCCATAAGGCTTCGACAGCATCCAGCGCAACCGCGTTGGATTCGTTCCCATCTCTGCCTCCTCTCCATCTTTAGGTTTACGCCAATCTCTCTCTCGGGAGGAGCCTGTTTCGTGTGGCTTCACCCCAAGCCCATCTTTCGAGAAATTCCTCGACATCATCAAAGACAAAACCAACAAGGCGATCAGAAAATCCTTTACCCAATAGCCATGCTTTGAATTCGGGTGTTTTTGCGATGGGTTCTGCATTCCTCAAAGTTAAATACGCTCCGTAGGTTTCCCATCCCATCTCTGCCTCCTCTCAATCTTACGCCTCCATTCTACACTATGGTAGCTAACCGGTCAATGTTTGCCATCATTATTGTCTGGAGAATTACCCTCCTCAAAGACAGGGCGAATTGAGATACCCGACAAGCTGGAGAGGGCCGTCAACAGCCCTCCCACGTATGCCAGTGTCACCGCCGCCATCACCGTCCAATCTTCGTGCGGGTCTGGCCTCCACTGGAGAGCCAAGAACACCGCAAGCCCAACACAGGAGGTCGCAAGCAAGTTACCAAGCAGCGACATCTCTACTCCTCACCGTCAGCCGCGAAGGCTCTGGTAGGTTTATCGATGACCATAGAATCGAGCGTTCCTTTTAGCTCGTCCATTTGCTCCTTGAACGCATCCCGAACCCCCTCTTCTTTTCTCAGAACCTCGGCATCAATTCCATACATGACCGTCTTGGCTTTTTTCACCAAGGCCGAAAGCTCAGAGTCGTTGGCAATGTTTCGATCTTCAAAGCTCGTCATAAAAGAATCGAGCTTCGTCAGCATTGAGCCGTGGAAAGATTTTTTCTTCCCGCCATCTTTTGGAGTCAATCGCTCTCCGATATGCCCGACCAGTTCATGCATCGTGGCTCGGAGAAGTTTCCGACATTCCTCAAGAGCATCTTTCCACATCGCGTCCGCCTTTTCCCGCTCGCGCTTGAAAATTTCACCCTTGATTCCCTTGAGCGAAGCCGGGGTGTCGAAGGTGACATATTGAGTGTCTAGCGAAAAGGCATCTCTAACAACCTCCGGTCTGGGATAATCGGTGGCGTCGAACAGAGAAGCTAACCTCCCCTGAGCTTCAAGCCGACGACTTTCATACGCCTCGACAAAGTGTTCAACCAGAGCCTCACGCTGAACCTTAAACGCTCCAAACTCAGCGTCAGCCTTCTCGACCAAGCTGATCGGCAGCAAGTAGATCCCAGACTTAAAATTACTCGGCAAGCAAATCGTCGACAGGTATCTCCGGATCTCACCATCTAACCGCTCGACCCGTTTAAGTTCAGGACTGTCTAGGATGCTTTTGCTTACATGAACGAGATCGCGATCGGCGTCTGTTTGAATGTCAGACGAACTGACCTTCCTCCGCGTCCCGAGTCGCTTGGTCTCAACCGCGAACCCGACCGCCTTTTGAAAAATAGGAGCGGTGTTTGTTTCAGGTCCGGACGCCCCTGTTTCGTTAATTATTGACAATGCCATCATTCCCTCCCTGTCTTGGTTAGTAGCACTTAAACGCCTCTCTCCTCACGCAACCAATCACGCTCAGCTTTCAATGCTTCGTATCGAAAACTGAATGGCCCAAGAATCGGACCTCCAACCGGACTCATGTCTGCGGTCCACGCGCTTAACTCCGTCATCCCCTTTCTCACTCGACTTGGCTCAACGTGACTCGCTCGCTTGGTTGTAAAATCACCAAGCTCCAAGAGCGTGAGTATTTCATCTCCAAGAACCTTTTCCGCGTCCTCGTAAACGAACATCACTCCCGCTTTCTCGTCAAACGTCAGGATTGCTTTAAGCGGTTCTGACATTTTCGTTCTCCCTTTCTGAATGCTCTGGCTTTAACTCGGTCTTCCCGTTGACCAGACCCAACGCTCCTTCTAGCCCTCTCGTGATTTCTTGGCAGGATTGCCCTTTCACTCCATCCACCTCAATGACCGGATTCCCCTTCTCGTCAAACGTCACCGTAATCATTTCCATAACATCACCTGTCTCTGGCCGTTTTTGTTTTTCGTATCCTTCGCCTGATAACCCAACTGGGCGTAAGTTCTCATGGCAGTAACGACACCAATTTCAGTCTTCAGGCTTGACAACCCTTCACCGAATCGATCCTCCAGTTTTGCTCCCGGTCCCCATACGTCGTATATGGCGTCAAAACCCCTTCCGTCTTTTCTCTTGACCAAGCCGATCTCGTAGCTCCCCGAGACCGCATCGTCCATCACAATTGCATGGTCGCACTGACCGAATGTTTTGGGATCGATGCCCATCATCGATGCCGCTCGATCCTCATCTCGCCAGTCGTCCAGCCAGACGCCGTACCACTGAAACGTTTTCTGACCACGAACCAACCGACCGCCTAGACGCTTCGCGGCAATCTCAGCGTAATCGAGATTGGTAATACACAACTCACCCGTCGTCACATGGCTCATTTTTTTCCCTCCATTTCGCTGTCGCATCGACTACACAACCACGACTCGCTTGACTTCATTACCGCTCCGCACCTTGGGCAAGTTTTCATAGTTGCTGTCCTTTCTTCCTTATACTTATATTCTACACTATACTGCTTCGTCTGGGGCGAACACTCTGCTCTTTTTTAACCGCACCACGCCAGCCCTAGTGTCGTAGGGTCGTCTTTTATACAGACCCGCAAACTGCGAACACTTGTACGTGTTAGCCGCGTTCGCTTGCCGATTTTCGATCTGGCTATGTCCAGCTACGAATATCGGGACAACCTCCTTCTGGGCGTCCGCGAGCGGAATGTCCAGCCGGTGAGCCAACCAACAGGCGTTCCGGATTTCCGCTCCCGTCCAACCTGTATCGTCGAACTCAGGCGGAGCTTCCAGCCCATACTGCTCCATATACATTTCCCACAAAGCGTCACGCTCTTCCGGTGTTGGAAGGTCGAAGAAAAACACCCCGTCAGTGAAGCGTCGTTTTAACTCTGGCTTGAGCGAATCCAATTCATTACAGGTTGCCATGACATAGACTCGATCCCCGCCAATCGCCTTGACGGTTCGCATTGCCTCTCGGATATTCGCCTCGGACTCGCCAACGTATTTCGACCGCGTTCCCCCGATATCCAGAACAAGAGTCTGAACCCCGAACGTCGGACCTGTTGCTCGGGACAGCATCGTCTTCGTGCAACCGGGATGACCATAGAGAATCACGCCAGACCAATTCTCATCTTCCATTGTCTCTAGTAAGATGTTTAACTCATCGCCCTGCGTAGCTCCCTGTCGGTCATGGTCCCCACTGCCACCGAGCTTCTTGTCTAGCTCGTCAATCCGCAGAATCAAATGCGGAGCCTCTGGCCCTTTGAACAATCGATCACAGAACCACTTGACTCGCTCGACACCTTGAACGTCAGAGAATGTTCGATCAAACCGGTCAACCGATAACCCCTTGACGTTCTCGACAAACGCATTCCGTCGCTCAAACATGGATTGAGCATCGAGGCTCGATAACTGATCCAGTGTCAACGCTGTTGCCTGTTCGACCTCAAAAGCCGACAAGCCTTTCATTGATGCGACCGCCTGAGCGACGTCCTTTTTCTTTGGCGTCTTAATTGCTGTCGCGGCCTTCGCAGCCTCGACCGTTTCATGGACGATAGCTTCGATTTGCGCCTCGTCCGGAAGCGGATCATCGATCACCATGACATCGTGAGACAGTGATTCCGGAAGACTGACACTCGGAGCCATTAACACCAGTGTCATTCGGCTCCCTTTCATAACGTCTCGGCAATTTGATATCGCCTGACGTACCGTAGGGTTATCCAGATGATCCTGCGCGTTCAGCATCACGCAGAGCGTCCGTGGCGGCATGTCCATCACCGCTTTCAACGCCGCGACAGGATGCACGAGCATCTCACCGTCGATGCTTTTTTCGAGAATGACCTCTCCGCCCTGTTCGTTTCCTGCCGACAACCCCCGAGCCGAATCCCAGACAAAAATCGGCGGAGCGTTCCCGTTAAACGACTCGATCACCGAACGGGTCATCCCAGCCTGATCAGGCGTCGAGACCGCAATCAATGGAGTCGACACACGCCGAGCCAGCTTAATTTCCTCTGGCACTGTTTTCCGTTTCACCTTCGCCATTCAGACATCCTCCTCTCTGAGAATTTCCATTCTCACTATTACCGCTTGCTCGTAGTCGGCCTCTTCCTCCAGCCGAATTTCTTCACGAGTTTTCCAGCCGTTCTCTCGCTCTCTCCGAAACCGAAAAACTCGACTCTCTAAATCTGCTTCCTCTAGCAATCTCGCATCTCCCCTGAGCCATTCAAGGAACGAACCCGCTTCCTCGGCGTGATCGAAAAACGGCCCAAACACTGTGTCCGTTGACGAGCAGAACAGAACCGCTTGCTCGTAATCCGAACCGTCCTCATGTCCCACGAAAATTCTAACCCCCATCGTTTTCTCCTCCCTTAATTGCTGTAGCTGGGACGGCCATGAGTGTCGTAAATATCCGGAGACTCCTCCGGTATAAGTCCCATAGCCTCGTCGATCACGCGGTTGTCCTCCTCGTCCCACTTTTGCTCTTGCAGCCTGTCACCAGCACAGTTAGGACACTCAGCGTCAAGCTCTTCGCAGGTAAAGCAGTCATTCTTATCTAACCAGTATCCCAATCGCATTACGTTGCCCTCCTCAAGGAAAGAGACTTATTCGCTAAGCTCAATCGATATTCAAGGTCTTCCCGGTCAACTTGATTTCCTAGAGAGTCACTCCAATCCGTTTCCGAGTAGAGAGCCTCTAAGCTATCTCGGTACTTTTTGAAATTTCCCTCGTGCAGACTTATGAATGTTTCAACTTTTTTTCTTTCTAGTTGAGTCATCGCCTGTCCTTTCTTCCTTATACTTATATTCTACACAACCATAACCACCTTGTCAACTTTCGTGGCATCGCTGTTCTGAAATCACAAGAGTCCACTGCTTAAAATTCCAACGATGACGCCGACCACGAAAATCAACAGCAGTCTCAAAGCGCCGAGAATGACATGCTCAAAAATCGTCACAGTCCCTCCTCCTTTACGACCAACTACTTTCGAGCTTTTCGAGTCGCTCGGCGTCAGTCCCATCCCAATCCAATCCGCCGTTACGGATCGCGCTCTCACCAGAACTGACCACTCTGGCAAGGTACCCAGTCGAGAGACACTTCTCGCACACCGCATCTTTTAGTCTGAAGTCAGCCCATCCCCTTGAGAACGCAGCCCGTACTCGTCTTCGGACTCTCCGGAGCATCTTCTTGAATTCATGGTGATCTGTTCCATAACTCAAGTGATGCGCGAGGTCGTATAGTTCAAACAACCTCAGACCCTCTTCGGTTGGCGTGAACCACTCCCCACAATCGAAGCAAGTCGATTCAGCCCACGAAGCACAGTCGGCGTATTCTTTGATTGTCTTGTCATCAAGTCCCATCGAGAATCACCTCCTTTACGAGCTTCGCCATATCCTCACCAGTTAAGAAACTCAGATCTCCCAAAACCCATCGCACGAAGTCGACCTTCTCGGCGTCGCTTAGACGGGCGAACGCTTCCATCGCCAATGCTCGACGGGTCGTTACATCTCTCTCCATAACCTACTCCTTTCTTCGTTAACCATTAACAACGACAACCTCGTCAACATACCGAGAAACGATTTCGTATGACGTGGCAATCGTGGAATACTTCTCGCGAACAACATCTTCACCAACAACGCGATCCCGGCCAGCGTTACGCTCAAGCGCGGTCGCTAGGTCGCACGCCACATACAGGATGCGAGTATGCCATCCAGCGCCCTGAGCGGCAGCGATGAAGGTTACATATTTCTCAGCGTTGGCACCTGTCCCGTCGAAGATAAAATCATCATCCCCGGCCAAGGCTGCGTGAAATGCCTTAGTCGCTTCAAGGGAAGACCAGACATGAAGCGCGGCAGGATTCTTCGGGTCGTAATCCGGATGACCCTCCTTGAATGTATCGCAATCGATCACGAGCGCATCAGGATATCGCTCTTTATGGACCGTTGATTTCCCAGAAGCAGGCCCGCCCATCATCAGCGTCACTGTCTTCTGTCTTTTGTTTGTTGTGTCTTCTTTGTTTGCCATGACTACATTCTAAACTATGCTGACTTGCCTGTCAAGTTTGTGGGCATTAGTGCTTCAAGTTACCTCGGTGCCTTGTCTTCGACGAATTCAATCGCTCCCATACAGACCCTCCTAGGCCACCAATACATCGGCCATTAATTACCCTCTAGGCGATTACATCGCCAACCACGAACCGTTCATAAAGATCCACGCCGTCGAGTATCGCGTGGAGATAGTCGTAACATCCTCGACGCGTACCGCGATGACTCATGTGGCGTCCGTCTTTTCGCACAACACAAAACCCTCCGACGTTCCGATCAACCGAAAGATCAGCACCGGGCATTTCTTTGTTTAAGTATCCGGTCAGCTTTTCGAGGTCTTTGTTTGTGATGCGTTCTCTCATCGCTCTCTCCTTTTGTCTTGTCACTACTTCACTGATACAACCACGCCGTCCCGTACCACTACTGAGGCGTACCACTTATGCGGTTCAGGATAGTGCGGCCCCTCGACAGATGTGGTCCCATCAGTCTTCGTTGGGAACATGCCACTCGGGTTGTATGGGTAATGTTTTTCCCCAGCCAGAACAGCCGCCTTAAATAGCTTCTTCGTTTTGTAGTCAGGATCAACGTATGCCATTTTTCCCCTCCTAGTTAGTTAGCCAAGATCTGACAACCAAGGCAGAGCGCCCATTAACGGCGCAACCAAGAACAACAACAACGCTGGCACACCAAGCAACGCCATGAGACCAGCAAGCATTCCCGCCAAGGCCATCAGTAACTCAGTCATTGTTTCTCCTTATTACATGAACAGCTTACCTGAATTAGCCTGCTCTGTCAAATCTACACGATACCAATCGACCTTGACTCTCGCTCTTGTTTCGGTGTAGGATCTAGTTGTGTCAAGAGAAAACAACAAAGCATCGAAAGGAGGTGAGATAAAGATGCGAACTAGCTACGATGAGATGGACAAGCTACGAGCCGAGATGGTTCCGACAGGAACTGGAACCGGCCGCGCTGGCTACCTAACCAGAATGGCGGACCACCTGTTCAGGACGGTTGATACGCTTGAGCCTTCCGACTTGTTTGCTAGTGAGGATTGGAGCGACCCACTTCCCATGCCAACGGGCGCACCTCTCTTCGCGAGCGAAGCGGTTAACAGGAACGATAGTCTCTACCTGTTTGACGATGGTCTTGAGTAACGAACCAGCGCACCGATAGCGTGAATAATACGGGTGAAAGTAGAAGTAGCCCGCACGCGATTCGGTGTTCTGGTTGGTTACTTGAGGAGGAGCGATGATGGCAAACGAAAAACCTGTATCACTTAGAAAGCTCAAAAAGATGACCTACCGTCAAGTCGTCGCTGAGTGGAGTAGGCAGTCCGACCTTCGCAAAAAGGCAAATCGTGACGAAGCTAAACAAAAAACGAAAAAGCAGCCAAAAGTCGACGCAGCGTGTAGAGAACTATCAGGACGTTTCCAGATTTTCTAAGGAGAGGATGACGCAATGAGTGACCTACTCGATCAACTCAATTACTCAAACTATCACAGTAGCAGTTGTCAGTGTGATTCATGCTGGGACGACTCTGAAAAGTTTAACGAGTTTGTAGAGCGTGAGTTAGCAGATCCAGACAGCGAACTACAGGATCCAGAGTCCCCAGCATATGAGTACCTGTTCGGGGAACCTGTCTACGACTGGAGAGTCAGAATGGATCTTAAATGGTTCGGTATCACTTTGTGGACTGAGTGGATCACAACTGCCAAACAGACCATAAACGAATGCTGGGAAACAGTCGAGCATAAACAAATGATGCTAGGCGCGAACGATGCTGAGTTGTTTCCTGTAACTGGATCACATAAGAAGTACGAATAGTCGAGAGTTGGATGAAAGAAGACAAGGAGAGGAACCATGAAGATTACATTTATGATTTCGGCGTTAGGAAAGATACACCTGTTACAGCATGATACAAAGAATGTAGAACGCCCTCGCCATGCGAAGACAAGCGAGGTTAACAACGAACGGGAGTGGGAGCGATTCAAAAACTACCGGCCCGATCTTATTGACCGCTTCACAAGGAATAAATTCGAACCGCCAAAGTTGGTCGGTGTGATCGACGGCGCGGTCGAGTGGTACGAGGGAGTGGATGTTGAGAGTTGGATGAAAGAAGAACTTGATATTTAATGTGACGAATAAGAAAGCGCCCCGAATGTCGACCACGGCATCGGGGCAACCGCCGCGCACAGGGGAAAAGCAACCCCCGGCCTAACGACGAGCCAGAATTGACTCTCCAGAAAATCCCGGCCCGTCGAATCTTGTGTAGCTAACCTTAGCATCCTCCACTACGTTCGTCATTCAGTGCGTCTGTATCCAACGCGGTACCGTTAGCGTCATCCTCCTGTCGCTCTTTTTCTCATCAAGGCTTTCGCCGCATTCATATTAAGCTTCCTTGCTCTGCATCGTCTGACATGCCCGAGAACTGCTTCCTCTGTCACATGGCCGTAGTCAGCAACCGCACGCCCGAACGCGACCAGTGAGCGATTACCCCGGCTGCTGTTGCAGCGTAGGCAAGCTGTCACCAGATTCGTTTCGTGGTTGCTCCCGCCTCGTGAATACGGAAGGCAGTGATCGAGTGTCATCTTTGCGCCATCTTCAACAGTCGCTCCACACCAGCAGCAAGCGAGACCGTCCCGAAGGTAAACAGCAAGCCGCTTCTCGGGTCGAATCCAGTTCATCCCGTGTGTCCGCCGCTTCCTTCCGAGCAGTCCTTTCTTTAACATGACTCTATTCTAAACTAATTATCAGTAGCGGTCCAGTTCTCTAGTACTCAATGTTTACAATTGCACCTCTGGTGAAGATTGGACAGGGGCTTCGGCTTCTGTTAGAATATAAATGTAATTATGAAAGGAGCCAAAGATGAAGAAAAGACCAACAATCAGAGAAGCGATTTTAGATAAGACTCGTTATTACGACGCTCCGATCATTCGCTCATCTGGTTTTTATGGTGTGTGGTGGAGTGGGAAGTTCCATAGCAATGACGATACGAAAGAGTTGGTCGACGAGGTGATTCGTGAACATCACCCGCTAAGCGATCCAGACTCAGACGATTGGTGAAGATTGGACAGTGGATTCAGCTTCTGTTAGAATGTAAATGTAATAAGGAAAAGCCTTGGAGGGAAGAAGGGGTAAAATAATGGCTTTAAGACATGCAAAAACAAAGGCACCTCGTAGCCCACTTTCCCACTTGAGTTCTGGGACATTAGGAATGTTGAGGGACTACGGGCGAGCGGTTAGTGTCGGGCCAGTTGAGGAAAAAGAGAGGCTAGCGTTTACGCTCGGCCTTCACATTTTCAAAATGACCTCTGATGAGAAACGTGAAATAAGGAGGACGGAGGAAGGTGAATGATGAGAAGAGTAATACAAGAACAACTCCTACGGAATCGGCGCGGTGGGCTTGCCTTGGGTAACCCGCGCAGATGGGAGGATACGTATGACGGGTTAACCGTATTGCTGGACGAGATTGAGAAGGAAGGAGTAGAGGCAGTGATTGCGGAAGCCGATGATCGCGGAGCCGGTGAAGTCGAGGGGACCGCCTTGCGGAAGATCTTTGTATTAGCGCGGCGTTTAGAATCGGATCGGGTCGAACACTGGATCAGTGACAATCAGAAGCAGGAGTGACAGCCGGGGCCACGGTTCGGGTAGTTAGTCTTTCATTAATGTTGTGTTTTTTGTTTCACTTCTATATAATGTTTATGGAGGTAGAAAGATGGCAAGAGAAACAGTTACAAGGGCGGATCTGGATGGGGCGGCATCGGAGTTAAACGGCCTCCTTCATACCAGTGTTGGGCATGTCAGAGTGGAGCATCTCCACTCGGAGGCTGAGAAATTAACGTACGGTTTGCACTTTGTTGTTGTTCTCGATCTTGAGCGCGGAGATCCCGTGACGCATCTATCCGAACCGGGGACGACAGGAGATGCGTTGGCCTTTCTCAAGGCGATGACACTCGGCGCGGGATTGACCCGAGAGATGGTAAGGCGCTTAGAACTGGGAGGGTTGCGCTGGAGTCCAGACCCTAAGAAAAATTCAGCTTTCAATACCTTCATGGAAGTGCTTGAGTTGCCAGAAAGCGAGGTTAAGTAAATGGCGAGAGAAACAGTTACAAGGGCGGATCTGGATGGGGCGGCGGCGGAATTGGATGCTCTCCTTCGTGGCGATTTAAACGACTCGATCAGTCACGGGATATTCAGGGTTGATCCCCGCAATGAGCCGAACCATTATGTTGTCGTTCTCGATAACGGGGAATACATAAGGCATCTATCCGAACCGGGGACGGCAGAAGAGGCGTTGGCCTTTCTCAAGGCGATGACACTCGGCGCAGAATACGCATTAGAAAGCGAGGTTTAGTAAATGGCATATCACTTGAGCTACACAACCGCACACGATGAGGCGGAAGCGAAAAGAGCAGCGCGTCGGAAACGTGCAGCGCGGTTCGTGTTCCACCCTACGGGGTTAGACCTCACCGATCCGAAGCCACATACTCCAGCCGCTGGCACCGTGGTCGTAAAGACTAAACCGCACGGATGCCCACCGAATGGGGCGATGGGATTCTGCTATGTCGAGGATGCGGCGACGGGTGAGTTCCACGGTCTTGTTCACCTTGCAAGTCTTACGCCAGTAAACAAAACAAAAGCGGACCGGGAGGTCGAAGACGCGATGAGCGATTTCAATTACGTCGGTCATCGAGCGCATTACTAACACGGGAGAAAAAACGACAGTCGTTGTGTTCTGTCTTTCATTCCTGTATAATGTTTACGGAGGTTGATATGAGGGAAGCGAAGAAAGGTAAGGGGAGACCAGAGGCGGGTAAGGTTTACGCTTTGACTGGTGGCACGGGAACCCCGAGCATCGCTGCTGGGAACACATGGGCGGAGTCGGAAGTTCTACCGGACAAAGAAGGGACGCGCTGGGACTTCGGGGATCACCTTGCTGGATCTAGAAAAAAGGAGGAATGATGAAGAATAATCCCTGCATGGAAAACATAAACACAGTCCACATTGACGCAAACGGTCTAGACATTCGCAACCGTTGGGCCGTAAAAGACGCCGTTAAGATTCTTCAGGATGAGGGTTTTTCTCGCATCTGGATTTCCCCAGAAGGTGACGCGCCCCAAGACTTTTTCGGGAAGCGGGTTCATCTCATGTTGGTCGGTTCACAGTGGGAATCCCACAAAAAGCGCACCACCGAAAAAACTGAGGTTCGTTTCGTTACTGGTATTTCGTGGGGAGATGCAACACATTCCCCAATTAAAAACCTTCGGCATTCTACTGATCCAGAAAAAGCCGTAACTTTACCAGTGAAAACAGCCAACAAGATCAGGAAGTCTTTTTCAGATTGCATCGTAGTTTTAGCCTCTAAGTGATTCGTAAACATTCTTTACTTTTCTACGCATTAGTGCTTGGAGATACTTGACAGGAAAGATTGACGCGACTAGAATATAAGCATGTTGAAGGAAACACAGAGAATGAAGAGAGCGGTTGTTCTCCTGATGGCGCTGTTGTGGTGTGATGGAAAAGTTAGGGAATTAGACGCAGAACTGTTAGCCAGACCAGCCGGGGTTGAGTGTTTGCTCAACGAAAGATAGCAAGGAGATAGCAATGAAACGCACAAACTTCTATGTAACTGGTGACGGTGCCACATGGCGTTTCACGAAGGCTGAGTTCAGGCGTCAGTTGAAAAACGTTGCCAACGGTGGATACATCGACGTTGACAAAGGAACACGGGTCGCAGAGAACATGGTTCGACTTGATGACGCAAACGATCCAGAAGTGGCGAAGGCTTGGCTGGCCGAGGTCGACAACGGCGAGACTTGGTTGTCCTAAATGATGTTTATCGCTGAACGGCCCAAGGGATTTAAACAGCACGAGTTTGATACCGCTGATCAGGTGTATCACCATCGTAGTCATGTAATTACCGCTGCCGATGGCACCACATGGAACTGCACTGATTTCGTGAGACTCACGGGCCGGTTCACAGATGGCTCTTCCCGCAAATCACACCGCTATACACTAGGTCGGTATCTGGCCCGCACGATACGACTCGCTGGGAAACCTTGCAAGAGCTTGCGGCTTTATCCAGCGAGTGGGGAATTTACTCCCGAAGAAATCTCAACCTATATCGTTACGGAAAAAACGCTCACCGATAAAATGGAAATCACCCCCATGCTAACACTGACCGAGGATCTGGCTCGCAGGTACGGGGAACACTACGCCCCCGCAACACACGTAGCAAAAAAAGATTACCAATTCAAAGGCTAATAGTTGTCTCGGTGGCTAACCTTTGGGCCTTTTGTATTTTATCTTTCAATAGTGTATGATGTTTACAGAGTTTGAAAGGAGTCAATGGCACTAATGGACACAAGATTGAATACAACATTAGACGCGCAAGGTAGGTCGGTTGTAAACATTAGTTGGAGTTGGGGTGATAAGTACCTAACAGATGAACAGGTTGAACCTATAGGCAAAACGCCTCAGTTTAATGCGTGGCTGCTCAAGTTGGGTCGCTCTTACATAGGGCCGGGAATCCATAAGGCGGATGTCCAGACTTTTCTTGAGGAGTGGGCTGACGTAATGAGACAGCACATCTTTGAGGGCATCTTTGAGGGACACCAAGAAGTTGCGACTCCAGCCAAGCCCAAGACAGTCGGACGGCGCGAATACAAACGCATCTGCAAGAAAGTGATGGAGCCGATTTGTAAGCACTACTGGTGGCATTGGATAGTGTCGGGCAACGCAACAGTCAGTGAGTTCCGTTCAGACCCTACAGATTTCATTACCGATGAGGAGGGCCGTGAGCAAGTTGATGAAATCCTAACCGAACTCAGAAAAGCTGGTTTCGATTTCGAGGGCAAGCTAGCTATTGAACTGACAGAGTCTGGTGAGGACGATCTGGGTTGGTGGTGGAATGACGTGAAGGATAAAGATGGTGGCTTCGGAGGTTGGACGAAAGAAGAAAGAGAAGCATACAACCTTAAACATCAAATAGCGCAAGATGCTCTTGAGGCCATGTGGACACTCTGCCGCCAAGTAAAAGCCAACGCATACAAGTAACCACGGAGGAGGTAACACGATGAGCCATCCATACGGTTTCGATCCTGAGAATCTTCGTGAAGATGATCATCCACATGCGCCACCGGCAGCAGGGAGCGAACACGCTGGAGAAATGCCCAGCGATGAACCCGAGCCAGATCCGATACTCGTGGAGTACTACAGAATCGCAGACGAGTACCTAGCCAGTCGAAATCATTAACGTTGTGTTTTATCTTTCACTCCTGTATAATGTTTATGGAGGTTAAAGATGGCAAAGATGGCAAGTGTTAAAGTGAGACTCAATAGAGCGTTTAAGGAACTGAAGGGGCTGGGAGCGCCAGTGTCTCGGCGCGACGGTGATGACAAGGAATATTTCAACGTGAGCCTTGAGGGATTAACCCGAGAAGAAGAGAAGGCTAATCCGGACTACGATGAGCTTGTTGTGTGGGGAAGCTACTACGACAACATGTATCTCAATCCATTACTGGGATTCGTCGCAGAGAAACATGGCCTCTACATCGAGTGGGAAGACCCCGGCGGTTTGTTAGTGGCAAACGCTCGCTGGTAACGCAACAGCAACTGAATGGAGGTTGAAGATGGCAAAGATGGCAAGCGTTAAAGACCTGAGATGGTACGTGATGAATCACATGACCGTGGGAAGCATTTTCAGTCCCGATCTGAAACTTCTAAATCCTACGCTCTCCAAGGATGAATGGCGAAAAGAGTTACGGGATTTGCAGAGGGAGGGATTGATTGATGTGAAGTCAGCGTCATGGAACCCGCGTAGCCGGTCTTTCACTGGCGAGAATTACAGAATCCTTCGCTGTCTATAACCTAAATGGTCTCTAGGATCTTCGCGAGTCGTTTTCCCCAGCCATAAATAAACTCGGCCTGAGTTCTATCTCTCGATACGAGCCGAGTCAGAAACACCAACCGCTCGCCCATGAGCTTCGCACACAATCCACGGGGGTCGTCCTTCTGGATCGCCGCCCATGTCACCGGCCCTAAAATTCCATCGGGCGCAACCTTCACAATTTCCTGAATCGCCTTAATGGCTTTAACCGGACCACTGTGGATCGCGTAATCCAACACCGCTAACCGGAGTGGACTCTGAAGATCGTTCGCACGAACAGGCTTCGCGTATCGATCTACGTAGACCTTGCGAGCTAGTTTCAGGGTGAGTTCGTGGATTTCGTTTGTCGAAACAGAACGTCCTAGAAATCCGGACAGCGCCTTCTTTGTGATCCCGAATTTCGTTGGACCCCCACGGTCGTCGGGGTGGTCTACGAATTCTGAGCCTTCAAAGTTTTGAATAATGAAATCGAGATCTTTATCCAGATCCATTGATGCCAGTCTTCCGCTCCAGTCGACCGATCCGATCTAGAGATGTCTGGTAAAGCTCTCTCGATACAAAGACCGGATCAAGGCTCACCCGAATACTGTCGATGTTTGTTTTTTTTAGGAACACACCGTAAACCTGAACGGCAACAATAAGAAACCCAACCGCAACTTCGAGGCTTATGAAATCTAGAAACACGAGAACACCAACCACCCGCCGAACGCTAGAGTCAAGCCAGATTCGATCCAGTCGATGTGAGAAATAACCCAACCCATGTCGCTCTCCTCAATTCGTCCCTGTGACAAGGAATGCCGAACTCTTCGCTTCCGTTAATTTGACTGGACCGTTTCCGGTGTAGACCGTTTCCCCGTCCCGCAAGCTCACAACCTTAATACCCGAATGCAATTCATTGAGCGTCACCGAGCCACGAACACCAGTGAGGCTCATCACAAACCTATCGCCGTTCACGGCAGCGAACGCCCGAGAGACTCCCTCTCCGATATTGTTAAACGTCCAATGCTGGGACTCCAGCGATGGATACGGATGAGGACCGCCATCTCCCACGCGAGTCCTTCTCCATTTCGCCACATCGGGTGGAAGCATTTTCAAAACCTTACTGCACGAAGACTGAAACTGCTGCGCGTTCTTGACGCTCACATATTCTTCGTCGGGAAATACCCCACACTGATCGTGATGATTTGACCAACCGCATCCTGAAATAAACGCGGTCACAAGCGCAGACACCGGAACCGCAACATCATCCCTCAAGCCGATAGCCTTGCTCCATTTTTGGTGTTCATTATCCACAATCGTTTCCGGACACCCCGGTATTCTAAAACGACTATGCCAAGGCTGTCGGACCCATCGCCAATCTTCCTCCCCACCGAGCGGAGCCTTCCTTGGGAAATGGATCGTCACAGCGTTCGCGCACCCACGATCATACAAATTTACAAGCTCTGACTTCATCTCTTCCCATGATGAACCCGCTGGCGCAGACAGCGCGAGTGGAACATCGGCAGAATACGCCCTGACGACCTCTGCTGCCCTCTTCACGTCACTCCTCCCGACCTTGTTGTGTGAGTGGTTGAACTCGTTCGCTATCTCGATGAGAGCTAAGTATGGGCGTTGAGCTTGGGCGATTAGCCCCCACTCTTTTGCGTGTTCCTCAATATCGTGAATCAGAAATCGGCGCGTAACCAGAGTCACCTCGCTCCGAAGGCCAAGATCGCCTAACCGCTCGACCGCCTTCCCCATAATGTCCCAATAGCCGGGAGTGTTTCTCGGATCTAAACCGCCATACCAGTTGTGGCTCGAAAACCAC
>TARA_R110000824_G_scaffold36029_5_pt1 | contig 20529 bp, 25 predicted proteins | sample TARA_R110000824 | Tara Oceans TARA_R110000824 (sample SAMEA4397747) | marine metagenome | biome: Polar Biome; feature: [MES] marine water layer (ENVO:01000295) within the mesopelagic zone...; material: water (ENVO:00002006), including particulate matter (ENVO:01000060) such as......
GGAGAAAATTTTGAAGGCTTTGACTCTATCCATTATCAAATGATGTTTAGCACGATAGATGATTTTAGAGACAGTAAAGACCAGCCTGCTAAGACCTTTAAAATAGATAGTTATTCTATTTCTAGAAAAAATGTTATACGAGGGTTACACGGAGATACTAAAACCTGGAAATTAGTACAATGTTTACAGGGTAGTATATACCTAGTAGTTGTTGATTTAAGAAAAAACTCATCTACTTATAAGAAGAAAAATATATTTTATATTAATGATAAAAATAAATCACAGGTTTTGATCCCACCTAATTGTGTTAATGGTCATTTATGCTTATCAGATACGTGTTTATTTTCCTACAAATTAACAGAAGATTATGTATCTATTGATGAGCAAATATCTGTCAAGTGGGACGATAAAGAGTTTGATATTTTTTGGCCTATAAAAACCCCTATTTTATCACAAAGAGATAGCTAATGATTTTAGTAGTTTGTGCTTTAAAAGAAGAATTTTTCTTTGAGAATCATTTAACTCTTTATACTGGTATTGGTAAACTAAATGCTTCCTACTTTTTAACTAAATTTTTATCTGAAAACAAAAATATTACAACAGTAATTAACTATGGTACTGCAGGTGGTTTTAAAAGTAATAAAAAACAACTATTAGAGTGTGGGAGATTTTATAATTTAGGTTTCTCTAACCCACAATACCATAATAAGCAGGAGTTTATTATTACTGACCCACTATTAAATAGTATATGTAGCGTTAATGCTTTTTGTAAGGAACAGCAACAACTAAAAAATTATAATTGTGTTGATATGGAGGCATATGCTTTAGCATATGTATGTCAGCAGATGAACGTAAATTTTAAATGCTACAAATATATAACTGACGTAGTAGGAGAGAGTACACAATATAGTAAATGGCAACAAAACATTAACGATGGTTATGAGTTGTTCAATGAAAAATTAAAATTATATGAGTAAATTAGATGTTTTATTTATTAGCCCAGGTAATAGTAAGAGAATATACCAACAGTTATCAGATAAGTACACAACTATAGAACCACCAACATGGTCGTTATTATTAGCGGAGTCTTGTCGCTCGGTTGGGTATACTGTTGCTATATGTGATGCTAACGCAGAAAATCTAAACAAAGACGAAGTATATTCGAGGGTAGAGTCTCTGCAGCCTAAGCTCGTTTGTTTTGTTGTTTATGGTCAAAACGTTAACGCTGGTTCAGTTAACATGAGCGGAGCTACGTATTTATCTAATCATTTAAAAACTAAGACAAATATACCTATATGTTATATCGGTTCTCACGTACAAGCATTACCTCACAAAACTCTTAAAGATGAACAATCAATAGATTTTGCATTTACTAACGAAGGAGTATATTCCCTGAGAAATATACTTAAATTAGATCATATAGATAATAATACGATTAAAAATATAAAAGGGATTGTCCGTAGAGAAGAAGATAAGATTATTATTAACACCCCGGAGCAGATAGTACCTAGAGAAAAAATGGATACTGATCTACCAGGATACGCCTGGGATTTATTACCGTATAAAAACGCTCCTTTAGATTTATACAGAGCTCCTATGTGGCATGCAGAGTATGATGAAGATAAAAGATCTCCATATGCTGCTATACAAACATCCTTAGGTTGTCAATTTGGTTGTGATTTTTGTATGATTAATATATTAAATCGTAACGACACAAAGGAAATAGGAGTTGCGAGTGATTATAGTTTTATGAGATATTGGTCTCCAGAGTTTATTATTAATGAATTTGATAAACTACACAAACTTGGAGTATATACAATAAAAATAACTGATGAGTTATTTCTTTTTAATAAAAATTATTACGTCCCACTTTGCGAGAATTTAAGCAAACGACCGTATGTAGACAAGCTCACTATGTGGGCATATTCTCGCATCGATACTGTTAGGAACCCAGAGTTATTAAAACTTGTACGATCTGCTGGTATTAAATGGCTAGCTTTAGGTATAGAGAGTGGAGATGAAACTGTAAGATTAGAAGTTTCTAAAGGAAAATTTGAAGAAGTAGACATCAAAAGGGTAGTAGATCAAATACATGATGCTGATATTAACGTCATGGGTAATTATATTTTTGGATTACCAGGAGATTCAATCGAATCTATGAATAAGACGTTAAATTTAAGTATAGAGTTATGTACCGCTGGTTGGAATGCTTATGCCGCCATGGCTCTACCTGGTAGTAAATTGTATAAAAATGCATTACTCAAGGGTGTAACTCTACCAGAAAAATATGAAGAGTTTTCTTTTTTTGGAGAACACACTAAAAACCTACCTACTGATCACTGTACCCCTAAAGAAATATTATCATTCAGAGATGCTGCCTTTTCGCAGTATCACACAAACCCTGGGTTCTTAAAACTAATAGAAGATAGGTTCGGGATTGATCAAGTAAACAACATTAAAGAGATGTGTGAGGTAAAACTTAATAGAGCATGAAAAAATATTATATAAAAAATAATTTATCTAATATAGACGATATAATACAATCTAATATTTTAAAGCGTTTAAATTTGTTATTTTATGGAAGAGATTAGACCTAATACTATATTTTGTGACATTGACGGAACTCTTGTTAAACAAAATACTGCCGCAGTAAATGCCCATCCAGATCTGCCTTTAATTCTATTGCCAGGAACTGCAGAGAAATTAGAAACATGGGACCGGTCCGGTTATAATATAATACTTACAACTGGAAGAAAAGAGAGTATGAGATACTCAACAGAAAACCAACTCCGTAAAGCAGGTATTTATTATGATCAATTAATTATGGGTATTGGTGGCGGTAAAAGGTATTTAATTAATAATAGAAAAAAAGATAGGGAAGAGAATTATGCTACAGCAATAAATTTAAGTTTTGACAAAGGTATATATGGTATTATTTTATAATGTATATTTAGCAGATGAGTCTCCATGGTTCCACAGAATTAGGTGGTAATTTTTATAGTGGATAAATTTAAGCAATCATATAATATATTGTAGATGACTAAGGAGGAGTTAATAGATTTCGAAGAAGATATTGCTAATACATTTAACAACGGTGGCATCAAAGCTCCTGTACATCTCTATTCTGGCAATGAGGATGAAATGATTAACATCTTTAAGGGCATTAAAAAACAAGATTGGGTTTTATGTACATGGAGAAGTCATTATCAATGTTTATTAAAAGGGGTATCTCCGAATCTAGTTAAAGAAAAAATCCTAGAAGGAAAAAGTATAAGTTTAAATTTTCCAGAATACAATATATTCTCATCTGCTATAGTAACGGGTATATTACCAATTGCTGTTGGTGTAGGTTTATCTATTAAAAGAGATAAAAAAGATGATTGGGTTTATTGTTTTGTTGGAGATATGACATCAGAAACAGGTAGCTTTAATGAATGTTACAAGTATGTTAAAAATCATAATTTACCAGTTAAGTTTATTATAGAAGACAACAACAAATCAGTATGTACTGACACTAAAAAGGTATGGAATACAACGAGATTAACCTATGAGGAAGAGCTTGATGATCATTTATATTACTATAAGTATGAAACCAAATGGCCGCACGCTGGAGCTGGAGAGAGGGTCCAGTTTTAAATGAAGTATTTTGACGAATTAAAACGGTCGATGGAGATGCTCGCGGAAAATACTGATATTGTCTTTTTAGGACAAGCAGTAGAGTATAAAGGTACAGCTATGTACAATACTTTACGAGACATAGACAACGGAAAGCGAATAGAATTACCTGTATGTGAAGATTTGCAAATGGGAATGACTAATGGTCTTGCTCTTGCAGGTAAAATACCAGTAAGTATATTCCCTCGTTGGAACTTTTTACTATTAGGTACTAATCAAATAGTAAATCATCTCGATAAAATACCTAAAATATCAGAGTATAAAACCAAAGTGATTATTAGAACAAGTATAGGTTCTATTAGACCGCTACATCCACAAGATCAACACACCGGGGATTATACTCAATCGTTTAAGGATATGTGTTCTACAATAGATATTGTAAGATTAGATGAACCAGAAGATATTTTTCCAGCATATACTCATGCATTAAATAGAACTGACGGCAAATCTACTATTTTAGTTGAGTGGGGAGATTATTATGGTGAAAAATGAAAATTAGTATATTAGTACCTACGCGAAACCGACCAGAGAATATTAAAACTCTTTATGAGAGTTTATATAAAAAAACTAAACATAAAGACAATATAGAGATTTTATTTTATATAGATAAAGATGATATAAATTCTAAACAATTCTTTAAAAAAAATAGAGGCAGGTTTTTAATTGAAAATAAGGTTTTTATAGGAAGCAGAACAACACTAGGAAAGGCGTACAATTATTTATATAAACAATGTGAAGGAGATTTAGTAATGTCAGCCGCTGATGATATTGAATTTAGGACCGATGGTTGGGATGAAGTTCTTTTAAAGGAATATTATAAAATTAAAGATAAAATAGCCTTGTTTGCTGTTGATGATTTATATCAAGACACTGCAAAATTAGCAACACACCCCATTCTTTGTCGAGAAGCTATAGATATTATCGGTAAATTTATTCCAGATGATATTGATTGTAATTATGGAGATGAATGGTATACATATATCTATAAAGCTATCGATAGATATATTGTTCTGCCTATAATTATCGAGCATAATCATTGGTTAGTTGGCAAAGCTAATAGAGACAAAACGTATTTAGAAGGTTCAGCTAATATGAGAAGACATTCAGAGACGGCTTTTCATAATTCTAAATCGGAGAGAGACGAAATTGTTAAAAAACTTGCAGATCATATAAGCAATTATTAATATTATTAGATGAAAGATGTTTCAATAATCTTACCTAGCATAAGACCGCAATATTTAGTTCAGTTTTATAATTCTATTTTATTAGCATGTAAAAAATATACATTTGAAATTGTAATACCAACGCCGTTCGATGTACCTGACGAAATTAAATGTAAATCTAATGTAAAAATTATTAGAACATATACAACTCCTACAGTTGCTAAGCAAATAGGAATTTTACATTGTAATGCTGAGTATTTATACAACACAACAGATGATGGATTTATATTACCTGATTCCATTGATAAAGCACTTGATATGTTTAAACAATATAAACCAAAAGATGTAATAAACATGATATACAATGAGCAGGTTTTAGATAAAAAGCTAAATTCTAGGATTCCAGACTTATCGGTTCAAATATGGCCGACAACATTTTGGAATGTCAGTCATCATCAAGATTTGAATTATCGTTGCCTTGGAGTAGATGATAGCGGGAATGATATATTAGAACCGCTTTTAGGTGTAGACCCCAATTGGAAAATATCTTTACATTTTTTTATGAAATTATCTAGATTTATAGAGTTAGGTGGTCTTGATTGTAAGTGGGAATATTCTAATCATGCAATTCATGATTTAATGTTTAGAAATCAAGCTGATGGCGGTAATATATATAATACCGACTACGTAGCATCTGCCTTTACTCATTTTCGGAGAGATACATACGATCATAAACCAGTTCATGATGCTCAAGTCGGTCCAGATACTGATTATTTTAATTCTATATATTCAACTGCAAACGCAGCTCAAAATAGAATAAAAATAGATTATAATAATTGGAAAGAATATGACTCTGTTTGGACTCGTAGGTTTAATGAAGAACAATTACCTATAACAAGAGAAGAATATGACGAACAATTATAATATATCTATAATTATACCAGGTATAAGACCACAAAATTGGAGTAAAGTCACAGACTCTATAGATGCTTCTATAGGTGAATATAGTTATGAAGTTATATTTGTTGGACCATATCCATTACCTGTAAATCTCGAAACAGACAGAGGCGTTAAATATGTAAAAGATTTCGGAACACCTATGCGGTGTTCTAATATTGGGGGTTTATTAGCTACCGGTGAACTTATAACTTGGGGATCTGATGACGGAATATACACAGAAAATTCTTTAAAGAAAACTTTAGATACTTTTTATAATTTAGAGAAAAATAATAAGAATATAATCACGTGCAAATATTTTGAAGGAGAAGGATATAGTGGTGAAACTGATACAAAGTCTTTTCTCGTTAAGAATGATAATTATAAAATTAATAAAGCGTATCCAGGCGCTACAAATGTACCCAATAACTGGTGGATCTTAAATGTAGGTATTATGTATAGGAGTTATTTCGAAGAACTAGGTGGCTGGGATTGTAATTTTCAATCTTGCCCGTTAGGTCATGCAGATATGGCTATAAGAGCTCAAGCTGATGGAGCAAAGGTATATTTAAGCAGCTTACCTATGCTTAATTGTGATCATATGTCTGGTACTTCTGGAGACCATGCACCTATTCATCACGCTCAACTAGGTCCCGATAAAGAATATTATTTAAAGAAATATTATAATATTGACTTAGAAGAACTAACGGTAAATATTGATATAAACAACTGGAAGCAAGCTGCTCCAGTATGGAAGGAAAGATTTACTGACATTGATTAATTTAAGTATAATTGTACCAGGTATACGGCCTAATAATTGGGTAAAACTATTTAATGAGTTAAATTTGTACGCTGGTGATGTTTCATTTGAAATAATATTTATAGGTCCACATTTTCCACCTAATGAATTATCAGAGCATTTAAATGTAAGATATATAAGAGACTTTGGATCACCTGCGAGATGTTTACAATTAGCCGCTGGTCTTTGTACTGGTGAAAAGATGTGTTGGATTCCAGACGATATAATTATTTCTGATAATACCTTATTTGAATGTTATAAAATTTTATCCGATAAGCCTGTTAATGATGGTATGACACTCAGGTATTCTGAAGGTCCTGGGTTTACAGGAAATCAGCCCGATCAAGAAGAATATTGGATAGGATATACACACGCTGATCAACAACTACCAGGAGTTGATCCTACCTGGAAAATAGCTCCTATTTTTATGTATGACTTAAAATATTTTATTGAAATTGGTGGATTAGATTGTAAGTTTGAGCACGTTAACATGAATACACATGATTTAGCATATAGAATTCAAAATAACGGCGGAGTTATTCACTCATCCCCAAGGCGAGTTTTATCAGCAGACTGGGAAGGGCTCGGTGGAACTGTTCAATCGTCATATCATTTAAATGATTTACCGCTATTTCAATCGATTTATTCGCAGAAGATAGATCGATATAAAATTGATTTTGATAATTGGAAATCATCACCATCTTTTTGGGATAAAAGATATACAAACAAATGACTAATAAAGAAACAAAAAAAGAAACAAAACTACATTTAGGGTGCTTTAGTAAAAAAATTCATGGCTTTATTAATGTCGATATTAGAGAAGATGTTAATCCAGATGTTGTTGATGATATATGTACTTTAACTAAGTTTGAAAATGATTCTGTTGATTTAATTTACGCCTGTCACGTCTTAGAGCATTTATACAGGCGCGATATACCTAAAGTTTTATCTCGTTGGTATGATGTTCTTAAGAGTGGCGGTAAAATTAGAATAGCTGTACCGGACTTACAGGCGCTTTTTGAATATTATATTTGCTTTAAAGACATAAAACCGTTGTTACATAATATATATGGATCACAAAAACACGATTATGACTATCATTATAGTGGTTGGGATTTTAATTCTTTAAAAACTGATTTAATGACCTCTGGATTTAAAAATGTACAAAGATATGACTGGAGAGAAACTGATCATTTTTATATTGATGATTACAGTCAAGCATACTTGCCGGAAATTTCATACCGAACAAGACAAATTAGAAAAGATGGTTTCGGTATAAAAGGCAAACACGTTAGCTTAAACGTAGAAGCAGTAAAATGAAAGTAGGAATTATAGGACACGGAGTGGTAGGTAATGCTGTTACTGAAGGTTTTAAGAAACTCGGTAATGAGTGTATTGTACATGATGTCAAGTACACCACTGATATACATACTATCTTACCGACAGAAGTTGTATTTATATGTGTACCGACTAATAGTAAAGAAAACGGCGACTGTGATGTCTCAATAGTTAACGATGTAATAGAAAATTTACATAAAATAAATTACACTGGTATTATTTGTATAAAATCAACAGTTGCTCCTGGTACAACTAAACTGTTAATAGAAAAATATAATAATTCTAACATATGTTTTGTACCTGAGTTCTTAAGAGAACGGTTTGCTGTTAGTGATTTTCTTGAAGGTCAAGATCTGTGCGTAATAGGAGCAGAAGAATCTTCTGTTTTTGATATTGTTTCTAATTTACATAGCACATTACCAGAGTCTATTATCCATTTATCTCCAACAGAGAGTGAATTAGTAAAATATTTTTGTAATACATATAATTCTACGTTAATTACCTTTGCTAATTGTTTTTATGAGGTTTGTAAGTCTTTAAACGTTGATTATACAAAAGTAAAAAATGCAGCAGTAAAGAGAAATCATATAAACGATGTGTATTTAGAATGTAATGATAACTTCAGAGGGTTTGCTGGGGTATGTTTACCTAAAGATACTAAATGTATAGCAAATATAAGCGAAAATATTGGAATACAATTTTTTGCTAACCTTTTAAAACAAAATACTGCGTTTAAAAAAACTGCATACAATAAAATGAGATTAGAATGAAAATTTTAATAACAGGTGGTGACGGTTTAATGGGTAATGCCTTTAAAGCAATACAAGAATCATACTCAAATGATGATTTTATTTATATTACCAGAGATGACTGTGATTTACTTAATAAAGAAGATACTTATAATGTAATTAAAAACATTGATCCACAGTTTGTAATTCATACTGCTGCATCAGTTGGAGGTATACAGCTTAATATAGATTATCCATATAGACAATATTATGATAATTTAACAATTAATACTAATGTTATTAACGGGAGCTTTTTAAACAAAATTAGAAATGTTATTAGCTTTTCATCTGTTTGTGCGTTCCCAGAGAAACATTCAGTCTTAAAAGAGAGTAATCTCCATGATGGAGAGCCTTTAGCGCCTCATCGCTTTTATGCTTATGCAAAAAGAATGGTAGATATTCATAATGAGAGTTTAAACAAACAATATAATTATAATTATTCATCCATAATACCTGTAAATATTTTCGGGCCACATGATAATTATAACACTCAACATGGCCATGTAATACCTTCTTTAATTTCTAAATTTTATCAAGCGAGGTCAAACAATACTTCTGTTGAAGTATGGGGGAACGGGGAAGCATCGCGTGAGTTTATTTATTCAATTGATTTAGCAAGGACATGTTTGGAGTTATTACAGTTAGATAAAATGCCTCAAACAATAATTGCATCAAATTCTGAAAGTGTAAAGATAAAGGAAATCGTTGACACATTAAAACAAGTATTTAAGTATGATAATATACAATATAATACAAACAAGCCAGTCGGACACACTACCCGGGTAACAGATAATACAATTTTTAAAAATACTTTACCAAATTTTAAGTTTAGTAATTTAAATGATAGTTTAGAGGAATCTATTAATTGGTATATTGATAATTATCCGCGAGTTAGGACATAAAATATGAAAACAGCGATTGTTACTGGTGTTACAGGCCAAGATGGCTCTTTTTTAGCAGAGAGTTTATTAAACAAAGGTTATAGAGTGATTGGCGCCAAGCGCCGTTCCTCTGTTTTTAATACTGAGCGAATAGATAATATTTATAATCATAAAAATTTTATTATAGAGTTTTTTGATTTAACTGATCCTGTTGCTGTAAATCATATAATTGCAAAATATAAGCCAGATGAGTTCTATAACTTAGGAGCACAGTCTCATGTAAGAGTGTCCTTTGATATACCTGATTATACAATTAATACTATAGTAGATGGTGTTCTTTATATATTAGAAGGAATTAGACAATTTAGCCCTCACACCAAGTTATATCAAGCATCAAGTTCAGAGATGTTTGGAGATAATAAAAACTCTCCATTTAATGAAGAGTCTCAGTTGATGCCTGTTTCGCCATATGGGGTTGCAAAATTAGCGGCTCATAATTTAGTTAAAATTTATCGAAGCTCTTATAACTTGCATGCTAGTTGTGGTATTTTATTTAATCACGAAAGTGAAAGACGTGGATTAACATTTGTAACAAGAAAAATTAGCAATACAGTTGCCAAGATAAAGCTTGGGTTAGCTGATTCTTTAACATTAGGTAATATATATTCTTATAGAGATTGGGGATATGCAAAAGAATATGTAGAAGCTATGTGGATGATGGTACAGCAAGATGTACCTGATGATTATGTCATAGCTACGAACACATCTAATACTGTAGAGTATTTTTTAAAGAAGACTTTTGAGGTAGCTGGTATTGAAAACTATCAAGATTATGTTAAAATAGACTCTATTTATAATAGACCCTATGAGGTTGATTTTCTACAAGGTAATTATGATAGAGCAAAGAAGATTTTAAACTGGGAACCGAAGGTTGATATTGATAATTTAATAGAAATAATGTATAGCAGTGATCTTCAGCAATTAAAGAATAAATGAAAAAAGTATTATTAACAGGTAGTCAAGGATTTATTGGTAGTTATATTTGTAATGAGTTACTTGCCAATAATTATGAAGTATTCGGTATTGATAATTTTTCTAAATACGGTACCGTAACAAGATCTCATGATACACATGATAATTTTACATTTTATAATCTTAATATTTTGTCTGATGATTTTCAATCAGTTTGTAAAGAGATTAATCCAGATATTATTATAGCTAATGCAGCTCTTATAGGTGGTATAGCTTATTTTCATGAATACGCATATGACATTATCTCTCAAAACGAGCAAATCTTGTCAAATACGTTTGATAGCGCTATTAATAATAACATTGATCGCATAATAGTAATGTCTAGTTCTATGGTATATGAAAATGCAGATTCTTATCCAACAAAAGAATCAGATTTAAAGAAAATACCTCCACCAAACTCAACATACGGCTTTCAAAAATTATCGAGCGAATATTTTGCAAAAGGAGCGTATGAACAACATAAGATACCATATACTATTATAAGACCATTTAATTGCGTCGGTGTAGGTGAAGAGAAAAGTTTAAAAGACCCTGAAATAAAGAGCGGTAATGTAAAAATGCTCCTGTCTCACGTAGTACCAGATTTAATAAATAAAATATTATCTGGCCAGAACCCATTACATATATTAGGAACTGGTAATCAAATTCGATGCTATACTAACGGTAAAGATATAGCACGGGGTGTTAGATTAGCGATAGAATCTGATCAAGCTATAAATGAGGACTTTAATATCTCTACCGAGTGTGCAGTTAGTGTTTTAGAATTAGCTGAAATTTTATGGAATAAATTAAATCCAGGTCAAAAATTTGAATACGTTGTTGATACTCCATATAAGTATGACGTACAAAAAAGAATTCCTGATGTTAGTAAAGCTTTTGATAAATTAGAGTTTGAAGCTCTAGTTTCATTGGAAGAATCTTTAGATGAAGTTATAAAATATGTCAAAAACAACTCATAAATTAGCTATTGTATATAATACATGTGGCTTAAGACATGGCTCTAGAAACAAATTAGATAATAACATCTTTGTTGATACGTATCGTAAGGGTATTGACAGTATATTAGATCAGGAATTTGATAATTATCGAGTTGTTTTATCTTCTTGTAAGAATAATATGGAGGATCTTAATTATCTGTACAAGCGGTATGGTGATAAGATTTCATACGTATATACAGAAGAACCTCATACAGTTAATATAACTTTCAATAAAGCTGTACAAGAATATGTAAAATATTATGGAGAAGCCGAAGGATATATGTATATTGATTCAGGGTGTAATTTTCATGATATCCAAACAGATATAAATCAGACAGATATACTTAAATTAGCGTATGAGTGCTTTTTAAGACATAATAAAAGTATTATTAGTTTACAAGTCACATCCGACCAGGCTATAGACATGATAGACAAGAAATATACGAATCATTCAACATCGACTGCTCAAATAACAGACGAAGATTTATACGTACCATTAGGAAAATGTGCAAATTTGCATGCTAAAATTTTTAGCAATAATATCTTTAAAACATTTAATAGTAAGATTATACCAGATGTTTTTGCTGCTTATTGTACTGAATCTACTTTTAGATATTTAGCGGCAGCTTGTAACACTAAATGGTACTTTATGAAAGATAAACAGATTGCTCACCTCCAGTCACTGGATGGGCCATCATCCGGTTTTGACCATCATTCTAAAAAACACGGTAACCATTGGAATAATCTTCTTTATGGTCGTGACGCTAATAATTTTATACAAGATAAAGAGTTCGCGGAGAGTGGTGTAGGTTATGAAGAAATTAGAAGCCAGAATATACTTCCGTATAATCCCAACGCGTACGATGAAAATGATATGCCACTAGATTCAGCTAAAATGGCGAGATTAATTAATAAATATTTCTTTCTTACAAAAGAGGAATTAAATTACAATAATATAAAGGTTAAGCTTAGATTATAAGTTGAGTTAATTGTTAAATTAGGTAATTAATTATATGTACATACCGTTAATGGAGGATAATATTATTCGCGAAGATGTAGACGAAATAATATCTTTTCTATCTCAAAAGAAAATACCCAGACTTACTAACGGACCTAAGGTTGTAGAGTTTGAGAAAACATGGTCTAGGTGGCTAGGTACTGATAAAAGTGTGTTTGTTAATTCGGGTCATAGTGCTAATCAGTTAACTATGTTATCTATCAAGCACCTATATGGTGCTGGAGAAGTTATATTATCTCCGTTAAACTGGATTAGTGACGTTTCAAGTGTTATACAAAACGGTTTTACTCCGGTATTTGTTGATATTAATTATCACAACCTCGCATTAAACGAAGAACTGTTAGTAGATAAAATTAATGATAAAACTAAAGCTATATTATTAACTCATATTTTAGGGTTAAACGGTTTAACAGATAATATTATTAATATATGTAAAGAGAAAAACATATTACTAATAGAAGATGTATGTGAGTCTCATGGAGCTACCCATAACGGTCAATTGTTAGGTACGTTTGGAGATGTAAGTAATTTTTCTTTCTTTTTCGCTCATCATATGACCACTATTGAGGGTGGTATGGTATCTACTAACAATGAAGAACTGTACGAGCATTGTAAGATGTTTAGATCTCATGGTATGCTACGAGAATGTACTAATAAGAGTATTATAGACAAATATCACAGCAAATACCCCACAGTTAATAAAGATTTCTTTTTTGTTAACCCAGCGTATAACGTACGCTCAACTGAAATTAACGCAGTATTGGGTTTAAATCAGATTAAAAGACTGAACAATAATATTACAAAGCGTACAAATAATTTTAATTATTTTAATGAGCGTTTAAACCCGAAGAAGTTTTATACTAAGTTTAATACTGAGGGTAATAGTAATTATGCATTTATTATTATTTTAAACCCATTGAGCCTAGACATTAAAGATCGTGATAGGGTAGAAAAGATATTAATTGATAATGAGATTGAGTTTAGAAGGGGCCTGTCTGGTGGAGGAAATCAGTTAAGACAGCCATATATACAGGATAATTATAATTATAACTTGAAGGAATTTCCTGTTGTAGAACATATACACAACTATAGCTGGTATGTGGGTAACTATCCTTCCTTAGAGTCAGGTAAAATAGATAAATTGTTAGACTTGCTAAATAACGTATGAAAATATTAATAACAGGAGCGGGAGGTTATATAGGCTCTTCTTTGATACCTTATTTGCAACCTTATAAGGTAAATTTAACCACATATGATAACTTTTATTACAACCAAGGTCCGTTAGTATATAACTCTCTTGCTAATACTAACTTCTATAAACAGGATGTTCTTGATTGGAGTGATAATTTAATAGATAATATAAAAAAAGCTGATGTTATAATACCGTTAGCTGCTATTGTCGGTGCTCCCGCGTGTGATAAAGTACCAGAATACTCAACAAGCATTAATTATCGTTGGTATGAAAAGTTATTAGAGTATATTAATAAAGACACGTTAGTAATTTACCCTAATACAAATTCAGGTTATGGTAGTACAGGAGATAGTTTGTGTACTGAAGAAACTCCGTCTAGCCCTTTATCTAGATATGGTGAAGATAAACAGAAGACTGAAGATTTACTTTTAAAAAATCATGAAAAATCTATCGTATTTCGACTAGCAACAGTATTTGGTTATTCTCCTCGACCGCGGTTAGATTTACTAATTAATAATCTGACTTATCGCGCGAAAACAGAGCTACATATTGAAATATTTGATGGACATTTTAGAAGAAATTATATTCATATTAAAGATATATGTAAGGCCTTTTTACATGCAATACAAAATAAAGAGCTTATTGGTAATATCTATAATTTAGGTAATGATTCAATTAATTGTACCAAAGAACAATTGGCTACAGTTATATCTGATACTCTTGGAACTACATTTTCTAATAACCAGTTTAAAACAGATCCTGATAAGAGAGATTACGAAGTTAGTAGTAAGAAGTTATATAACACTGGTTATGTAGCAGATATAGATTTAGTTACTGGTATTAAAGAGTTAGATAACTTTTATAATTATCTCCCGGGTGATAATTACGATAAGTTTATTAAAAATTATTAATGCAATTTTCTACAGCCCCATTACGAATATCCTTTTTCGGAGGATCTACCGATTATAAAGATTTTTACGAAAAACATGGTTCGGTAATTGTAGGTACGACAATCGATAAATACGCATATTCTTTTTTACGATATAAGCCTCCTTTTTTAAAGAAGAATAGTTATATTGCTTATAGTAATCATGAGATTGTTAATGAAGTAGAAGAAATAGCAAACCCGTTAATTAAAGAAACTCTTAAATATTTTTCTATTTATGAGTATATTGATTTAATTACATTTAACGATGTGCCTTCTCGTACCGGGTTAGGTGGTTCGTCTTCATTTTGTGTATCATTAATACAAAGTATATACAAGCTCTTAAATAAACCAATTGATAATAAAAAGATTATTAATCAAGCTATAGATATAGAGCGTAATGTATTAAAGGATAGTGGTGGTATCCAAGATCAAATATGGGCTGGTAGTAAAGGTTTTAATACTATAACAATAGATCAGTCTGGTAATTTTAGAGTTCGACCGTTATCTATAAGTCAAGAATTTATAAAAGAGTTTAGGGAGAGTATAGCTCTTATATACACTAACTCTCAACGTGAAAATAAAAGAATTGCTGAATCTCATGAAAAGGTAGATAAAAAAAATATATATGATCTTGCTATTCAAGGTCAACATCTATTTGAAAAAGAAGATATAAAGAGTATTGGCAAATTATTGAGACAAACTTGGGAGGAAAAAAAGAGAATTTCAGATTTAATAACAACTAAAGAAATAGATAGTGTAATTGATACTAGTCTTACAGCTGGAGCTTACGGAGCTAAGTTACTGGGTAGCGGTGGTTGTGGTTTTGTTTGTATAGTTGGAGATCCAAAAACTATTTCTAAAATAAAATATACATACAAAGACAGGGTTTTTGATTTTAATTTTGAAACATGAAACATATCGGTATAGTATCAGGGTTTTTTAATCCAATACATAAAGGACATTTAGATTATATTAATCACTCAAAAGATTTATGTGACTATTTAGTTTGTATTGTTAATAATGACCAGCAAGTAAAAGTTAAAGGTTCTAAGTTGTTTATGGATGAAGAGCATAGAATGATAATTCTCAAAAATATAAAAGCTATCGATAAAGTTATATTAGCTGTTGATCATGAATATCGCTCCGCGGGATCTCTTTTAGTTGTTCGTAGAATATACACACAAAACAAATTAACCTTTTATAATAGCGGAGATGTTACGCTAGACTCATGGGACCCAGTTGAACTTGCTCTATGTAAACAACTTAATATTAATATACATCTTATTAATTCTCCTAAAACATGCTCGTCAACAGAATTAAAGCAATTATGTTAAAACAAATTGACAAATATAAGAGGAGAGTGTTAATTATTTACGAAAAACCTTGATATTACTAGATTAACCTATATACTTAATTATATGATTATAGAAGATATTAAATCTTACGATGGTAATCTGATTCATAACAGATTCGCTTATAAATATTTTGGTAAAAAAACTCTCCCGATTGGGAATATTATTGCTTTTCGGGCCCCAATGCTCGTAGAAGCAGAAGGAATGATAGATAATGAAGACCTTATTAACAATGATTACATTTACTCTGACGATGCTATTAATTTTTGCTGGGAAATCCCTAATTTGTGTCCTCTCGGGGCTGTTGCTTTTCAAAGATTACTTAACACTCAAATCGCGAACATTCTTTCAACTAATTATCTCAAGAAACCTATTGAAGTAGATGGAGATGACTTGATTGTCCATGCAGAGCATAACCAACATAACATTATACAACAAAAAGGTAAGTGCAGTGTTAGTATTACGTATGCAAAGAATAATGTAGCTATTGGACATACTGGTATTAATATAGAAGCAGGAAAGAAAGCTCCTGCATTTGCTTTTAGTACTAAGCTTGGAGATGAAGAAGCTCATGACTTTATGAAGAATATTATTGATGTATTCTACTCTATGGCAGATGATATGTTCATTGCCAGTGCGAAGCTCACTATTGCCTAACTAGTGTAATATGACAATTTTCGACTTCCTTAACAACATTACTCATGACAAGAGTAAGAAAGAATTAGATATATCTGATCAAACCTTATACAGCCCTTATATCATTAATCGCTTTTTGTCTCAATACAGTAACGATGTTTGCTATGTAATCAATCATACAGTTAATAAACATTGTGACAGTAATACAGATAAAGAATTTCACTATAAATTTCTCACTAACGCTTTACCAAAGTTAAAAAAGAAGTTTATTAGATACATTAAAAAAATAAAAGAAGAAAAAAATCCTAATTATGACAAATGTGCTTCTCTTCATGAAATATCAAAGAGAGAAGTAGATTTGTATTTTAAAGAGTTTAACCTAAATATAGAGAAATATGAGTGAGTTCGAAAAAGCGTTAGATAAATCCGGTATTGACCTTACAGATTCTCAAAGAGAAGCATTTGACTTCTCTGCAAAAAGAAGTCTTATTAATCTTGATACCTATAGTAATGATAGTTTTAGTCTTCATGGCTATAAATTAAATAAAGTACTAGATGATATTTTACTAGTACAATATGTAGATCTATCAGCGGATGGTAAGTCTATAGTTCGTAATGGTATTCACATTCCATTAGCCCAAGTACAGAAAACGTGGAGAATAGCCCGCGTCATTCTCGTCGGTCCTTTATGTAAGTATACTCAACCTGGTGATATTGTTTGCTTCCCTGATGATAAGGGTATAAGGGTAGATAATATCTCAATTAAAGGGTTTGATAATTCTGTTAGAGATTGTCTCTTCTTAAATGAAGAGAGAATATTCGGAGTATGTGAACCAGAAGAAGTAGATGAAAGCAAGTAGATCAAATTTATTGGGTGAGTTAAATAGTAAGGTATGTGAGATTAGGTTTTTGAGACGTAACCCCAAACCTAACTCACCTGCGTCTAGGAGAATGATTTGCAGTAATAATCTAAATTTACTCAATAGTGTAAATGGTAGATCTACTCTAAATTTTAAACCTAGTAACTCAAGCCCTCGATATAACACAGCTAACGAAAATACAATTATCACATGGGACTTTTTTATGCAAAGCTGGAGAACAATTAACTGTGATAGTGTTGATTTAATTAACTCATGGACAGAGGATAATTTCTGGGGAGTATTCAATGAGAGCTTTGCCCCAATGTCATCCGATAGTAAAATAGCATTTATGAACTCATGATACAACTTGAACTTATAGAGAACAATCTCAAAAAAATTCTACTTAGAACTGTAGACGTAAGATTGCGTGGTAAATCAGTTATAAAGGATAAACTTGTTTTTTATGAGTTCAAAGATTTTAACTTCAAGCTTATTTTTGATAATTCTAAAAAGTTTGAATTTCCATACCCCTTTAACATTGAAACTTCAGACACAGAAATCCGTATGTCTTATCATAACAAGTTCATTCATCATGATGATCCTATTAATAAATTTAAAATGATCAATTGCATGAAAAACTTGAAAAATAAGTTTTATAATTCTACGCTAGTGATTATAATATAATCATGCTGATAGATCATTTCCCCGCTGGTTATAAACCTACTGATAAACAGAAATCTGCTTTTGACTTAATAGATGATAAGTTAAGTTCTCCTAAGAAATTTCTTATTATTCAAGCACCAACTGGTACTGGTAAGAGTTTTATTAGTAAGACAGTCGCTAATTTAGCTAGAAAATCATCCCAGAAATATAACGACTTAGTAGATAGTGGGGATATATATAAGACTGACATACAGGGAAATTACATTAATAGTGACTTAGTATATAGAGAAGAAACTCATGGTTGTTATTCTCTTACTATTACCAAAACCCTCCAAGACCAGTATAAAACGCTTTTCAATGATACTCAAATACTAAAAGGTAAGGGTAATTATACTTGTGCGATAGACGAGCAATTCGAAGTTGATACGGCCCCTTGTGTTTATCTTCAAGCTCAAAAGAAAAAATGTCTAGATAACAAATGTTGTCACTACTATAACGCGATTGATAATGCACTTAAAAATAAATTTAGTTGTTTAAGTTATAGTAAATTTTTATCTCTCCAAGATCACCTTAAAAGACGTCAATACTTAGTACTTGATGAAGCATCAGAACTTGAATCTGAGTTAGTAAAGGAATTTACTTTTGTATTACCTCACAAAGACCTTAAAAAGAAAGGTATCTTATTTAAGTATCATAACAATCGCAATAAGTTGTATGAAAGTCTATTTAACTGTTATAGTGACCTAGGGGAATACCTTCAAGACGTTAAGAAACACATTAGTAGAAAGAAGAGTGACTTTAGTTTCAGGAGTAAGCTTGTATTTGAATACAAGAAATACTATAGAATCTATATAGGACTTAAGACACTTATAAAGACATATAGAGAGAGTAAGTATATAGTTGAGAAAGATGGATTGGAAATAATATTCACTCCCTTAAAAGTTGATCTATTGAGTAAACATGTCTTTGATCATGCAGATAAAGTTATTTTAATGTCTGCTACAATTGTAGGTATTAAAAGCTTCGTTAAGAGTTTGGGTATAAGTAGTGATAATTATGATTATATTGATATACCCAGTACATTCGAACCTAAGTTATCACCTATATTAGTATTTAAAGATACACCTTTGAATGCTAAAAATCTAGTTCGTACATTACCTAAGTTAGTTAATAGAGTAGAATGGTTATTAGATAAGCATAAAAATGAAAAAGGCATAATTCATACTCAGACTAATAATATTACAGAGTACATTAAGAATTTTATTGACCCGAAATATACTAATAGGTTATTGTTTAGGGAGCCAGGAGTCAAAAACGAGCATATACTCAAGCAGCATATGGAGTCTGATGAACCTACCGTATTAGTTAGCCCGTCTATGTGTTATGGTATTGACTTAAAAGATGAATTAGGTAGATTTCAAGTGATAATGAAATTACCTTATATACCTTGGAATGATAAAAGAGCTCAATGTATAAGAGAGACAGATGAAAAATGGTACACCCTACAAATGTTATCTAGCTTAATACAAGCATGTGGAAGAGCTACTCGTGGAGAGGGTGATCATAGTACTACTTATATAATGGATTCCAATTTTCTAAGAATAAGAGAGCTTTTTTATAATGAACTACCAGTATATTTTAGAAAACGATGTGAAAACGGTTGAGCAATAGATAAATATTATTATTGAAGACACAATATTACGGTTTTGAAATTAAAGATATTATGAAGCAGTTTGTTTCTGCTTTTAATAGTATCGTTATCGATAGATATAATAAAGATCGATCTGTTGAAGATAGCATCCAGGCTAATTTTGTATATGCTCCTAAAGAAAGGGTCATTCATGACTTAGTAAATAAGAGTCAGAATATGAAATTACCTGTCGTGTCTGTTTCTATGTCTAATGTATCTAGAGATAAAGAGAGAGTATTTAATAAGATACAAGGCTTTTATATATCAAAAGCTCAGTCCCCTAATGCTGGTTCTTTTGATACAAATCATTTACCTACTCCCATACCTATAAATATAACGGTTAATATGGATATATTAGCTAGATTTCAAACAGATATGGATCAAATATTAAGTAATTTTATTCCTTATAACAATCCGTATATTATTATAAGCTGGCGAGTGCCTTCTTCTCAAAATTTATTAGATGACCTAGAGATAAGATCAGAGGTATTATGGTCTGGTGATATTTCATTAGACTACCCCAAGGAGTTATCTGGTACGATGCCTTATAGAGTATCTGCTAGTACGAGTTTTACAATTAAAGGATGGCTATTCAAGAAGA